>Ga0164297_10000270_pt1 | contig 66668 bp, 57 predicted proteins | sample GEODES058metaG_FD_113539 | JGI IMG/M metagenome (GOLD analysis project Ga0164297, IMG submission 113539) | Dystrophic lake water microbial communities from Trout Bog Lake, Wisconsin, USA - GEODES058 metaG | ecosystem: Environmental > Aquatic > Freshwater > Lake | place: USA: Trout Bog Lake... | reverse complement strand
GGCCAACAGAAAGCAATGGGATTTATCTTTGGGGAATGCGGATTTGAACTTGTGTGCCACTGGTCATCGAGGATGCTTGATCCGAGATGCCCAGTGACATGACCTCACCTTGATGTCGCCACTTACAGGGCTCCAAGATTGATCGGCATCCTTACCCTGGGTTCCTTGCAGTCACCCAGGGCTGACATATGGCGCGCCTTCAGCGCTACATTGCCTTCCGCCCATTCTCCCCCTTCCCACAGTGCATTTTAAGGGTGTCCTACGCGGACGCCTACTGACTAACCAGGACCGATCAAGATCGCATTCAAGAGCATCTTATACAAACCGGGAAACATGGCTCGCTCGGAAGGATCCTGGAAGAACAGAAGAGCGTGCCCACGACCAACGGGAGCGTCCTGAAGCCAGACCGTACCGGCAAGATTCTTCTCGGTATCATCCGTATATTCCCAACCACTCAACAGTTTGTTGAACTTCTCATCAGCGGACAAGGTCACGATCGAACCACCCTCTTTCTTGGTTTGGTAGAACCTGTCACCTGCGATGGGTACCGCGATTTCTTTGCCCTCTGGATAGCCGTAGCTGAGGAAACTTCGCGAATCCAAATTGGCCCGGAACAATGATCCAGGAAGCGATTGGGGTTCCCCCTTGATGCTGTTCAAATCGACAAATCCGCTACTTCCAAGTGCCCAGTTAGGACCTCCCAACGAGATCAATGCCCCACCAGAAGAGACCCAATCCCGTAGCTTGCCAGAGGTTGTCCCCCCTGATCCATATGGCAAAAGAATGCATGAGAATCGGGAAAGGTCACCACTCAATGCATCTGTACGAATCGGAGTAAATGGGAGTTTGAAGACTCGATCCAACAGGTACCAGATCGAACCAGCTGGAGCCATATCAGCTCCCCTCCCAAAGACGACTGCGATGTTCGGCTTCCGAAGCGCCGATACGCTTCCGCTTCCTGGACCATTTCGGTCTTCATCGGGATAACTCGTGGTTAGCGAAACGAAGCGAACATTTCTATCCTTCGCGATTTCATCAAGCTTCTTCTTCAAGTCCTCGTCGTTATGGCTGGAAAGGAACAAGAAAGTGCCAGCTTTGAATTTCCTTCCAGCAAGACTCATCGGCTTGGTCGTAACGGACCCATGAATGTCTTGATTCAAGGCATCGCATACTGCCAAGACATCGTTGATGTCGGTGTACTCAAGCGCATAGCCAACGGTCGAATCCTTGGTCTGGGCTCTTTCCCTCGGCTTAAATGGATTGCCCGATAGCGCAACACTTGGCGCCGATTCGCACCACCAAGCCTTAAGGTTATGGGCAAACGGTAGCGACCAACCGGTGGTGTCATAGAACTCAGCTCCATCCGGTCCTGGGTACTTCTCTCCATCAGGAGCGGTCTTCTTCTTGTTCTGTTGTGCCTTGAAGAACTCCGGTTCAAAGTCTGAACCAGGTTCCAAAAGAGTCTTGGCGAGCGGCCCCTGGGACTGGGCCATATCGACAACGAGTGAATTCATCGGAAACGTCATCTCACCCCTCTGACCTGTCCAGTAATCGTTTGCATCACCCTGCTTGAAAGGGGCGATATTCCATCTCGCCATGATGCCGCAACTTTCCAATTGCTTCTGCAGTCGCTCCAATGGTCTAGCATCTTCCGAAACCAAAACCACACGCTGAAACTTACCAGCGAGTTCGCCTTTAACAGCTTTGGTTTTGAAGTCCGCAAAGCTGTCCATCAATTCTCGGCTGTGATCGGCAGTCGCTCGGACCAAAGCCATGGCGGACGTGAAGTGCTTCTCTACTCCATCTCGCAAAGTGAGAATCGAACCGTCTGACCGGGTTCGATTCAGCTCCTTGCCGCCATCCGTTTCATGGGTCATTCCGATAGCGCCCGATAGACTGGTAAAGGAATCTAGGTATCCCGGATAGTAAAGATCGAATTCATCCTTGATGAAGTAGCTAAATCCGTGGGCATCAAAGGCCTTTCCAGTTGCTCGACCGAGCACATCCGTCCAATGGTTCACACGTTTGCGGTCGACATTTGCATTCACCGACATCGGATTGGGTGGGAAGAAGTAAGAATCCACCTGCCCATGCTGATCGGCATAGACCTGGGGACTCCAACGCAAGAACTCAGCGACCTCTTGGCGAGTTTCATCCTGAGACATTGCAACTCGGTCTCGGTTCATGTCGAATCGGTAGTGATTCACACGTCCATGAATCGCGCTGGGTTCCGAGGCTTCGTAAGCGTCAGGATCGCTGGAACCAACCGCAATCGAATCGTAATAAACAGCATATCGCTCATGTCCATCGGGGTTGTAGACCGGATTGACGATTACTACTGCCTTCTTTAATGCATCGAGCACCGAATGATTCTGGGAAGCCGCCAAATTGTAAATCAGGTACATGCCCGATTCGAAGGAGGCAGGTTCGTCTCCGTGAATACACTCATTGACCCAGAGTATGGGTGGCGTTTTTGCGATCGTGGCAGCATCCGCTTTCCCGTTGGCAATGGCTTGATGGGCAGTCCGAATCTCGTCCAAGCGGGCCATGTTCTCTGGACTGGAGATGACAAAAACATGGAGAGGTCGACCTTCGACACTCTTACCAAATTCGATTTCCTTTACTCTACTCTTCGACTTCTCGGCAATCGCTTTCAGTACACGCTCTTGATCGCGGTAGTTGGTGATTTTTTCGGCGGGCCCGTAATGAAGAATGGACTCCGGCTTGGGCACGGAAGGGTCATAAGGACCGTCGGCATAGAAGTCCATCGGATGAGTGCTAGCAAGCACAGCACCCGCGATGAGTGAAAGGAGCATGGGCCATTGTAGCAAAACGGCTTACGCTACCGGGATACAATGGCCGGGATTCTTCATGGATTGGATTGAATCCAAACTTTATTGGTTCGAATCCCAGGCCGAATCTCGCCCCCAATCACTACCCATCGGCCGTTCCATGAGACACAAGGACAGGTCACCTGAGCAAACGTCCGAGATCCTCCCACGAACCAATTACCGATCGGCGAGGAGGTTACGATTGTTTCTCGTCTGAACCCTTGGTGTGCTTTAGGGTCGATTCCCACTTGTGACCCATCATCACCACCGAGAACGGTGATCGCCTCTCCAACCACTGGAGCGGGGTTTGGAGGCGCCACGACAGGAAACGGTAAGGGGCCGAATTCCATGAGGGTTCCGTCTTCTGTCAATTCCCAACTATCTGACAGATACTTCCGAATCACTTTGCCATCTCGACTTGCGGATAACGACGCGCCCCCAAAGATGATCAAGTGCCCACCATGGGAGGCCACGCCGCAGAGGATCCTTCCCGTAGCTAAATCTGTCAGATGCTTCCAGCCTCGTTCGGGATGGCTTACATCCAAGCAATAAATCGCTCGAGATGCCACTACGCTGTCTGGAGACTCTTGACCGCCGACCACGTAAAGGCGAGACCCAATGAGCGTTCCACTACAATTTGCAGACGCCGCAGGCAAAGGTGGTAAGGACCGAAAAACAAGCCTCCCTTTCAACCATTCAGCCGAAAAGCAATCCGAATAACATCCACGCGCATCGTTACCGCCCGCACAGATCACCTTGTTCTGATAGCTGCCGTACACGCCATAGCCAAGCGGTTTGGGTAAGTGCCCGACCATACGCCATTTCCCCTTGGCTGATTCCAAGACGTACACCTTATCGGACCAAACCTTGTTCCCTCCCTCCCAGGGTTTCTTTTCGGGGAAGTTGGAGCCACCCAGCGCCAATAAAGCTCCATGACTGGGCCCCGCGAACATTCCCGCAAACCCTTCAGGATCAGGAATTGGGTCGAGCGGCCTCCATAGCGGAGTAAAAGCAATACCAGCGAGGATGGAAAGCAGGATCATCGTGTCAACCAGTCGAAGAAGCCTAGAGCTTCAAGATCTAGTCTAAGCTTCAGCGTTTGCTCTTCTGTCAGAGAACCGTTTGGTAGCCTCGGCTGTCCAACTGGAACTCCGATCATTCCCATCGTGGCTTTGGCGGCTGCCATGTATCCGTAGCTGGCCAACAACTGAATCAGCTTCACGGATCGCATCTGATACTCCCGTGCTCGTTCTGGTTCTCCGTTTGCTGCTGCCCGAATGATCTCCAAATAGATTGGTGCGGCAAAGTTGTAGCTACTCCCCACCCCACCAATAGCACCCAAAGCAAGGGCACCGAGCAATGACTCATCAACGCCCCAAGGCACATCCACTCCCATTTCCAAACATAGCTGGTAGCTCATCAGGTCCAGATTCGTAAACTTGATTCCGTGGAAGTTGGGAATGACATCGATAGCCCGCGAAATGAACTCCGGCATCGAAAGATTCACACCGGTTAATGCCGGAATATCGTAGAAGTAGAACGGAGTCTCGGGAGCTGCACTGGCAATTTCCGCACAGCATTCCACCAATCTCCCTACCGTCCCAGGCTTGAAGTAACTGGGAGCCAAAGCTGCGATCGCATCCGCTCCAAGCGCTTGGGCCTGCTGGGCAAGATTTCTGGCATCGGCAAGGCAGTTCGAGCCAACGTGAACGACAAATTTCATCCCGGATCCTGCCATTACGTTGGCCCACCGCTCGGATAGTGCTCGACGCTCAAGTAGGGTTAAGGAATGTGATTCTCCTGTGCTGCCACCGACGAACACACCAGAGACCCCGTCAGCAGACAAATGAGCACATTGACATTCAACGATGGATAGGTCCAAATCAGCCTTCTCGTCAAATGGCGTATGAACGGCAGCAATCAATCCAGTGAGTTTCATTTTTCTAGTTCCGGAGTCAGATCGGCCCTGGGCTTAACCATGCCGATTAAGAATACGTTGATGGCAACAACCGTTGCCGCTACACCCAGTATTGTGGAAAACCCGAATCCAATATCCCGCAATCGACCGATCGCTACATCAGCAAATCCACCGACTGCCACGCTTAAAAAGTTCATCACTCCATAACCGGTTGCGCGCAATTTAGGTCCGACCAACTGGGACAAAATCGGCATATTGTTACAATCAAACAATCCAAAACCGAGGCCGAAGAGACATAAGAATGTGATCGCGACCCAAAGATTCGGCGAGAGCCCCAATCCAATGAGAGCAGGCAGCGCCAACACCATACCAATGGCACTCACCCGCTTTCGACCATCGAGACGTTCGGTTATTCCTCGGTCAGACCATGTGGCACCCCAGTACAACCCAACGAACCCTGCCAAGTTGACAAACAATGCCGATGAGACTCCAGCCATTCCTTGCCCGATAACAAATCGCTCTTTCAACATGCTGGGCATCCAGTCTTTCATCATCCACCCAGGTAAGGCCATCAGCGTGAAATAGCTTGCGAGGCATAAGAATGATCGATTGGTGATTAGGCTACCAATCGAAGACCATTGATTCGTGGCTGACAAGGATACATCTTCCTTCGGTAGTCCGGCATCTCGGAGGAGCAGAGCCAATGGAACGGCATAGAGCATTCCGATCCATCCACAACCATGAAAAGCCCACCTCCAACCGAGGGCTGGGGAATCAGCAACATAACCTGAAAACCCTCCAAGGATGACGCCAAGGTAGATCGCACCCATATGAACACCAGTGGCTCGAGACTTGGTCGGTCCCTGATGAAAGTCCATGATGAGGGCCAAAGCAGCAGGAATATAGAGTGCTTCACTGATCCCCATTGCTGTTCGGGTCCAAAGCAGCTCATGGTAATGGGTGGCACTGCCCGTAAACCACGTGATGGCCGACCAGAAGAACAGGCTGATACAGATCATCCAGCGACGGCTGAAACGATCGGCCAGAAATCCCCCAATTGGGCTCAAGATGGCGTACACCCACTTGAATTGTGCCAGCATCGCACCCCAACGAGTGTCCGAGCCGATATCCTTGAGATCACCCATGACGGAGAACTTCATGGATGCCAGCATCTGCCTATCCAGATAGTTCAGTAGGGCGACCGGTGCCAAAAGTGCAACGACGAGCCAAATCTGCTTGGAAGGGGGCATCTGGATTCGAATGGACATCTTTGGCTAACGATCCCTAACTTGCTTTATGCGACGAACTATCCGATGATAAAGCGGTTGGTTCCTTAGTGGAACATCAAACCCCAAACTGGACTAAAACCTTCCCAACATCTATGTTTCTTTTCATCGCACTTGGTGTGCTCACTACCGTTGTGGGTAGACCTGCGCTTAAAATCCAAGACCCGAATGATCCCTTGGTTTTTGCACCGGGGATGAGAATTGGGTCAAGATTGCAATTTGGGATTAACGTTGTTCCTGCCGATTGGATCATCGCAGGAAAGCCCAGCGAACCCCTGACAGATAAACCAGGTCCCAATGGCTACCGGACTCTTGAGCTGGGATCAGTCAAGGGGGCGTCAAGCGGCTTGAGTGAAATCCCCTGTACCTTCTTGAGCTCCACTCCTGTTATCTCGCTCTTTTCACAAGATGGTAAGAAACACACTTTCACCATCGACACTGGGGCCTTGGAGACTTACGTTCGACCGGAAGTCGCAGAATCTCTCAATCAGGGGTCTGACGACCCGTTTCCGATGGCGCTTCAGGTTGGGGACAAGCGTTGGCTCCATGTAAAGGTCCAAGTCGACCGGCACATCAAGATTCTCTCCGTTTCCGGACCAGATTTTCCCGTTGAGGGCATCATGGGGATGAATGCTGTCGCAGCGATGCAACTCAAGATCGACTATCGGCATCACAAGATTTGGGCCCGAATCGGCACCGAATTGCCCCAACCGAACTTGTTCAAGTATGAGTTTGGCCCCTCAGCAAAGGTTGAATCTTTGCCCATTGAGCATCTGGCTTCGGGAAGATGCGCGATACACGCTCAGATTGATCAGCATGATGTTCTTTTAGAATTGGATACAGGTGCGGACTTATTGGGCATTAGCACGCAGACAGCCGAAGAACTAAAGTTGCGCAAAGTTGGGGAAGGAGATGTTTTAGTTCAAGCAGGTGCTCATCGAATGAGTTTGTTCCTACCCAAGGAATTCGCCATCGGTCCACATCGCCTTTTGTTTCCCATCGTTCATGAAGGCCTCAGTCAAGATAGTGGGTTGGGAGGCATCGGTCCATCCAGGCTCCCTGGCCATGTTGTCGTTCTGGACTACCCTGCGCTTAGGCTCTACACCGCAATAGCAACTGAGGATGAAAGGGTGGAGCAGGCGCTCGGACAGCTGATATCCGGAACGGTGGCATTTGAAAAGGATGAAGTCATTTTGGATATGCCCTCGATCCTTGGCCCGGGCCGAGTCGTCTTGCTGAAGATCAACGAGCACTCGGTTTACGAAGTCCTCAAGCTCCTTCGAAAATTGGTCACAAACCCTCAAATCGAGAACCAAGTCACCGACCTCTTTCAAGACCTAAACCGACACGGCACTTTAACGATTCGTCAAGCCGGATCGATCAAAACGGTCCAGATCGGTCAGTAATAACTTTAACCCTCAACGCGTTGTTTAAACGCTTCGTTGATATTTTCCAGGTTCTTGATCACGATGCTGTGAATCACCTTCTTGACCAAAGGTCCGAGGGTGGGAACGTTGTATTCGTATTCCAGATACTGGTCAAATCGGGTGCCACCATTCTCTTCCTTGAAAGACCACGTGCCTTCTAGCTTGTCGTAGTCCCCTTTGATCTGGCGGAACGTGCTGGAGTGGGTTTCATCGTTCCAAATCTCTTCTTGACGCCATCGGACCTTGAGAAGAAAGTTTGGGATAATGCCCACCCAATCCGCTACAAAGCGGCTACCATCGCGCTCGACAGGGGTGAGAGAATGTACATCCTTCATATATTCGGGATATTTCTCACTGTCCTTTGCGACTTCGTAGACTTTCTCCAGAGGAGCATTGAACCAGGCAGTTGTTTCGACGGTTGGCATCTTGGTTGAGTCAGAATCTAAGAGTTGGGCAAGTCTACCTTTCTGCACTCCAATGCTTGGATGGATTCGATCTGCCTTGAGACCCTATGTCATCACCGATGAGAGCCATACGCCTACATGCACCTCAGCAGATTTCGCTTGAGGAAGTCCCAATCCCCACGCCAGGACCAGGAGATTTGTTGATCCGGGTAAGAGCCGCCACAACCTGTGGAACAGACCTGAAAGCGTTTCGACGTGGACACCCTATGATCCCCATGCCTGGACCATTGGGTCATGAGTACAGCGGTGAAGTAGTCGCCGTTGGTGATGGGGCAAAGTTCAAGGCTGGTGATGCGGTCATGGGAGTTCACACCGCTCCGTGTCAGCGTTGCTACTGGTGTTTGCATGGGCAAGAGAACCTATGCGAGACGATCATGGCAACCATGGTGATGGGCAGCTATGCCGAGTATCTTCTGATTCCAAAGAGAATTGCGGACCTCAACGTATTTCCCAAGCCAGATTCAATTTCTTTCGAAATTGCCAGCTTGTTGGAACCGCTTGCTTGCGTGGCTCAAGGCATATCACATCTTCCCATCACTCCAGACTCCAGCGTTTTGGTCATTGGCCCAGGTGCCATCGGACTCATGTTTGTCGCGGCCCTCAAAGCTTCTGGTGTACAAGATGTGACCTTGGCGGGCCGAAACGAGGCTCGATTGGCTGTTGGTAAGCAACTCGGTGCAGAGACTTGCTTCGTCACCGAGATTCCAACCGATAATCCCAATCGGTTTGACATCGTCATTGAGTGCACCGGTCAAGTCTCTGTATGGGAGAAATCGGTGGATTTTGCCCGTCGCGGTGGCACTGTGATGTTGTTCGGGGGCTGTCCATCGGGAACCAGGGCCAGCTTCGATACCCGACGCGTTCATTACGATCAGATAGCCCTAATCAGCCCATTCCACTTCGGAACTCAAGCGGTGCGGATGTCTCGCGATTGGCTCTTGAACGGTTCGATGGATCTCTCCCCGATCATTTCGGGGGAACGCAGCTTGGAAGATTGTCCCGCTGTTCTTGAAGATTTGGAGGCCAGCAAGGGCCTGAAGTACGTATTCAAACCATGAAAGTCGCTCGCTATATCGGAAATGGAAAGGTCGAAATTGTCGACGAGCCCACGCCAGCTTGTCCCGAGGGTGGTCTACTGATTCAAACCAAAGCCTGTGGCCTTTGCTCGGGTGAATTGATGAGTTGGTACATGGATCAGAAAATTCCTCATGTGCTGGGTCACGAAGTTAGCGGCCTTGTTCTTGAATCTCAGGATGCTCGATTCAAGGTCGGTGACCTGGTGTATCCCCACCACCATGCTCCATGTATGCGGTGCGAATACTGCCAACGAGGTCGGCATGTCCATTGTGCTCAATGGAGAAAAACCAAGCTTCTGCCGGGTGGAATGGTGGAGAACTTTGGAGTTCCCAACGGAAATCTGTCGGATACGGTTGTGGTCAATGACCTTCGCCCGGTCGATGCGGCACTGATTGAGCCGCTAGCCTGTGTTATGAAGTCTTTCCGGATTGCTACACCCAGTGATCGGGCCAGAGATAACGCCGTGGTTGGATTGGGTGTGATGGGCTTGATGCATGCCTTGGTCTTGGGCGAAATGGGGGTTGGGTACGACCTTAACCCCTCCCGAATCGAATGGGCAAAAGGTCTGGGACTTGATGCTCGTCCATTAGAAGACTCCAGTTCAGCTGACGTGGTTTATGTTTGTCCAGGGTCCCAAAATGCATTTGACTTCGCATTGTCGATCGTTCGTCCGGGTGGAACCATCGTCATGTTTGCCCCGTTAGCACCTTCTCAGGAATTGAAGCTCCCTCAGGACATATACTTCCGTGACATAAAAGTTGCCCACTCCTATTCTTGTGGCCCGATGGAAACATTGGATGCAGTACGAGCGATTCGATCTGGCAAACTAAAAGCTGAACAGGTTGTCAGCAGTTTTATCGGGATCGATGAACTGCCGGCGGCGTATGAAGAAATGAAAGCGGGTCGAATCCTCAAGCCGATGGTGGTTTTTTGATTCGTCGTAATAGGCAAAACTGAAAGTCACTTGATCCGTCCAAACCCATAATGCTGACCACCCTCTTGGCTCTATCTGTAACCCTAGGTGTCGGACCGAAAACTTCGGTCGACGATCTGGTTGCGGCTGCTTGGCAAAAGGTGGATGATAAGGCAGAAGCGGCTCATCAGGCTGACCTCAAAACCGATGTTGAAGTCGGCGCCAAATATGCGATGGAGGTGGAGAAGAAGGTCAAGTTCACCACCGACACCGAAATGATCAAGCGGGTCCAGCGAGTCGGAGCCGAAATGGCTGATCTTGCCAACCAGACGAAATCAATTGCTTCATGGGGCGATACTCGGTTCAACACTTTCAACTACACCTTCAAAGTCATCCAACAAGACGATCCGAATGCGTTCTCACTCCCAGGTGGATATGTTTATGTTCAGACTGGACTTCTTAAATTCATCGAAAGTGACGATGAACTAGCCGGTGTCTTGGCTCACGAAATATCCCACGCAAAATTCCGACACATCGCCACCCTTCAACGCGAACAAAGCAAGATGACGGCAATTTCGCTTCCCGTGATTCTCGCCGCCATTCTGACGGGAGGCGGTAACAGTGCGGGTGCTGCGATAGAGGGCACTTCGATTCTCAGTACTGCTGTGGGCAATGGTTGGAGCGTGAAAGCGGAAGAAGCCGCTGACTACGGCGGCATCCAGCTCATGGTGAAGAGTAAATACAATCCGACTGGGATGCTCACGGTCATGGAGCGACTGGCGCTTGTCGAAAATAGCCAACCGCAGTACAGCAGAAACTTGGGGATCTTTCGCGATCACCCACCCAGTAAAGAGCGAGCCGATTCGATGCTCCGCTACTTGAAGCAGTACAACGTACCTGTCGAACGCAGCAAGGTCTCCAGCAGTTTCCGGGCAATTGTCAAACCGGATGACAAAATTCCGGGTGCCGTTGTCATCACATTTGGCAATCAGAATCTGATGTCGCTTGTCGGAAACAACGCGCTCTCTCGCGCCGATGATGCGGCAAACAAACTTAACAGCTTTATGGATACTTCTCCAGCAACCTTTGAGGTCACAGCGGGATTGGATGGCTCCATCATGGGCGGTATGCAGCGATTGCTTCAGTTCACCCCTGAAGACGCCGTGGCACAAAACAAACCGCTGGGTGAGTTGCAGCGGCTCGCCGTTCTGAGGATCCGAGGCGCCTTATACACGGTTGCCGTGCACATCTGGGAAACCCACTAGCAGAACTCTGCGTTTGCAGTTCCTGTCCCAGTACCCCCACGTCTGCCCGGTAAACTATTGCTTGACTATGATCGATAAGCTCAAAGAAATCGAAAAGCGGTTTGACGCCATCGAAGCGGAATACAACGACCCCGCGGTGGTGACGAACCCGAAAGAGATGCAGAGACTCGGCAAACTCCGTGCCGAGTTGGAGCCGATCGTAACTACCCTGCGCGAATACGAAAGAGCGCAGAAGGATCTCGCCGAATCTCAAGAACTCCTTGCCGATCCTGAGATGAAAGAGCTTGCCCAAGCTGATGTCGATGCTCTAACCATCAAGATTGGCGAATATGAGACCGAGCTCAAGAAGATGCTCGTACCGAAGGATCCATTGGATGACAAGCCGGTCATTGTTGAGATTCGACCAGCCGCTGGTGGCGATGAGGCTGGCCTATTCGCCAGCGAGCTCTTCCGCATGTACCTTCGATACTGTGAACGACGCCGTTGGAAGGTCGAAGTCATGGATCATGAAGAGAGTGGCATTGGTGGTCTCTCCCGTGTCGTCTTCAATATCGAAGCCCAAGGTGCCTACTCCCAGCTCAAGCATGAAAGTGGAGTGCACCGTGTGCAGCGAGTACCTGCGACCGAGAGTCAAGGACGAGTTCACACTTCTACCGTCACAGTTGCGGTTCTTCCTGAGGCCGAGGAAGTAGACCTGGATATCAAGGCAGACGATCTGGAAATCTCCACTTTCTGCTCCTCCTCTGCGGGTGGTCAGCACATGCAGAAGAACGAGACGGCAATCCGCATAATTCACAAGCCCAGCGGCTTGGTCAGTACCTGTCAGGACGAACGAAGCCAAGCTCAAAACAAGCTAAAGGCGATGGCAGTGCTGCGTGCCAAGCTGATTCAAGCTGAGCGAGAGCGGTTGGACGCTGAGCGATCGGGCATTAGGAAAGACCAGATTGGAAAGGGGGATCGGAGTGAGAAAATCCGAACGTATAACTTCCCTCAGTCCCGAATTACCGATCACCGAATCGGTTACCAGGTGAACAACATGCAAGCGTTCATGGATGGTGACCTTCAAACGTTGATCGAAGCGCTCAATCAAGATGAGCAGGCACGACGACTTGCCGATCAAGAGGAAGAGGCGGCCTGATCCGATGAGTCTAGACCCAAACAAAGAACGTAACGACCCCATGATGCCGGAGTACTGGCAGTTGGGCGAAGACCTTCAGGACAAGATTCAGGCAGCCGGATACGAATCGCCCACAGTTGACGGGATCGCGGTCGACGTCCATGATCTGCTCCAAGCTTCTGCCACGATCGAACAAGAACTGATTCCACGCGTTTTGGATCAAGTGGACCTGCGAGATAAGCAGGCCCTCATTGAAAAGCTGGAAACGTTGCGCTTTGAGTTCGATCATATCGCTTGGCATTGCCAAGCAGCGTCGAGCTATCTATCAGCGGCTATCGAGTCACTAAAGGATTGATCGCTAAGCGGTAATTACGCTTAGTCTTCTAATTTCTCAGAGTTGATGACAAGATCGCCATCGACGATGTCTCGGAAGAAGCAACTTCGATAATTCTCGTGGCAAGCGGCGCCGACCTGTTCGATCTTGATTAGTAGCGCGTCCTGGTCGCAGTCGACGCTGATGCTCTTGACGTGTTGAACGTGGCCACTGGTCTCACCTTTCACCCAATACTTTTGGCGTGATCGGCTCCAATAGGTGCAAAGCTTGGTATCGATCGTGCGCTGGAGCGACTCTTGATTCATCCAAGCCATCATGAGCACTTCCCCATTGTGATGGTCCTGAATGATAGCGGGGATCAGGCCGTTGGCATCGAACTTCAGGTTCTCTAGGGGATTGGACATAGGCTCAAGTTTACCGGTCCCAGAGCTTGTCAAACTGGGCTGGTACCATCCGCTTCATGGCAGAACTTCCGATTCATGTGCAAAAGAACCGCGATATGTGGAACGACTACGCTCCCCAATGGGTGGATGCCGGATGCAAAAGCTGGGAAGCGGATACCATCACCTGGGGGATCTGGGCCGTTCCTGAAAGCCAAGTACAAGCCCTTGGGGACCTGAATGCCCTCAAAGGCAAAGACGCAATCGAGATGGGTTGTGGGACAGGATACGTATCGGCATGGCTCCATAAACTGGGTATGCACCCGGTCGGAATCGACATTACTCCCAATCAACTCGCATCCGCTCGCCGATTTCAGGAAGAGTTCGGCATCGAGTTCCCCCTCATAGAAGGGAGTGCCGAAGAGGTTCCACTGCCAGATTCCAGCTTCGACCTGGCGATTAGCGAATATGGGGCCAGTATCTGGTGTGATCCTTATAAGTGGATCCCAGAAGCCGCTCGGTTGCTTCGGCCGGGTGGGCAATTGGTCTTCCTGAGAAACAGTACGATTTCCATTCTCTGTGGTCCAGACGTAGGCGTCACCGAGGAGTCCCTTCAACGAGATTACTTCGGAATGAACCGCGTGGAATACGATGAGAATTCCGTCGAGTTTCATCTACCCACAGGGCCGATGATCAAACTCCTCCGAGAATGCGGTTTCGAGATTGAGGCGTTCATCGAAGTAGCGCCACCCGCTGATGCCGCTCCGAGCCGGTTTGATTACATCACATTGGAATGGTCGAAGCGCTGGCCCAGCGAGGAGATCTGGCGCGCTCGGAAGAAGTAACTTTCGACCAGCTCGAGCGATGAACAAACGCGACGGTGCGAAACGCGAACCTTGCCAAGTTAGAACTGGAAGTAGATAAACGCACGACTGGAGCCGGGAGCGACGACGCACAGGCCCAGCAAAAGACCATTTCGAATCGCACATGCCATTGGTGATAAGGGCTGGATGGTGATCCAGCCCCTTGTTCGAGCAAACAACCCCAATTCGTATGCGAAGCTCAAGCCTATCAGCGCGATCGCGGTCAGATTGGATGAAGTGCGCATACCGGGAAGGTGCTGGATAGAGGTCATCGAGCGCAGGAATAACATTGCATGCTCCATGTTCTCTGCTCGGAAGAAAACCCATCCCAGACAAGTGATGGCAAAAGTCAGAACCAGCCCGCCCAAAGTTCCAATTGGAGTCTTGGGCAAGCGACTGGGCCACTTGGTCCATCGTTCAATCGTTAGCATAAACGCGTGGTAGGCCCCCCAAGCAACGAAAGTCCAATTGGCGCCATGCCATAGGCCCGAGAGAATGAAACATATCCAAAGGTTGCGGACTTCACGAACAGCTCCCCGTCGATTCCCTCCCAAAGGGATGTAGAGATAGTCCCGCACCCAAGAAGTCAAGGAGATATGCCAACGCTCCCAGAAGTCGCGCATCCCCACCGCCGAGTAGGGGTGATTGAAGTTGATCCCAAAATCCAAACCGAGCCATCTTGCCAATCCCCTGGCAATGTCTGTATAGCCGGAGAAATCAAAGTAGATTTCGAATGCAAAGGCCACTGTGCCCAACGCTCCGTAAACGAGCCCTGGATGACTTCCTCGATAGACCTGATCGGCTAGCCCACCCAAACGGTCGGCCATGAACATCTTTTTGAAGAAGCCGATACAGATGAGATCCAAACCCAGCCAAATTTCGTCTCTCGTTGGAGTTTTGAGCTCCTGGATCTGGGGAAGAATTTTCGAGACACGTACAATCGGGCCGGCAATGAGGTGAGCAAAGAGGGAAACGATGGCGATGAACTCAACCCACCTTCGGGTAGGGGACGTCTGCCCCCGATAGACATCAATAACGTACGAAAGCGATTGGAACGTGTAGAAGCTGATTCCAATCGGCAGAATCAGGTGAGGAACCACCCAATGAAGGTTGAACCACTGGTTGGCAGTGGTCATGAAGAACGCCAAATATTTGAATAGGAATAGGACGCTCAGATTGGAAACACAAGAAACGATCAGTAAGAGCTTCTTGGATCGCTCGGAATTGGCTATGGCGAGAGCAAGGTACCAGTCCAGTGTGGCCGTCCCAACGAGAAGCGGCACGAACCACCATGCCGCGTAACCATAAAAGAGCCAAGAAGCGCCGACAAGGAAGCACAACGCCCAGTCCTTCTTTTTCCGAACGACGGACCAGCCGATGAGAAATAGGATTAAGAACTCGATGAAGGCAATTGAATTGAATCTCATGGCTTCATCGCACCTGACAAGGTCTTTGCCACCATTTCGGAGGTTTGTTGGGCATAAGCAACTCCGATATGGCTTCCGTCATACGCTTCCGTATCAGTGTTTGGAAGGTCACACCAAATAGCACCTGCCCTTCGAAGTTCATCCTCTACATGCTGTGGGTGGTATCCGACGTTCGTACATTCCACCTTGTAGAGAGCTGTGGTCGTCGGCATTCTAAGCGCCATAACCGTGACCCCTTCACTCTTCCATTTTTTGATCCATTTACACACGGTCTGGAGGACCACCTCTGAGCAACCTTGGTTTTGATAAGCATTCGTGTACAGGTTGAGAAACTCAGTTGGCTGATAGGGCACGGGTTCAATCGGCACCCAACCGTTTGGCATAAACCTATGAGGGCGCCTGATCGGATCCTGTCCCATCCAAACGTGCTGGAGCATTTGCAGGTGAAGTTGGTCAATTGTGCTCAATGCTCCGACACTTTCAAAGGCGTTGGTCTGAAGTGAATATTCGAGAAGTGAAGTGGCATCGACACCGAGTACTACCGCAGTCTTGCCATGGGCACGATCTAAGAGCAGATCCGCATGTTGTAGATAATCGTCACTGTAAGCCAAGGCTGAAAAGCCGAAGTTGTAACAACTACTCCCCGAGATCGTCTGCTCAAATTTCTCCGGGTTTAGCCCAACATAGATTCTGGAGTCACCTAACAGAAGCACGCTGTGCTTCTGTTGATGGTTGAACTTGTTTAAAAAATAGAGTTGATCAGGGTCTATCCGCGGGATGTGCTGGAAACCTATTAATAAGACTAATAGGAACGTCAAGACAAAGGCTATTCCCCGCATACGATCACTTTTTGATCCTTGAGCGGCGGGGTCTAGAGGCTCCATCAGTTTTCAGTTTATCGAGGTATTCGGGATGACCGCTGACGGGTATCGACGAATATTTGCAGTTATGACTCAGCGAGATTGCAGTGAAGTCTTCAGACTTCTTAACCTTGTTGATATTGTGCTAACAATCACCAGAATGACTGATTTAGGTTCTCACGATATAACCTGATCGAGACACAGCATGAACCGAATCTTGGCACACTCAAAGCCGTGAACCAAGATTCGGGACCTTTAGGCCGTTCACCTACGATCGACTGAGCTCGTACCAAACTGTTTTGTGGCTTGGGTTGATTTCAAAAGTTAATTCTCCATTTGCGAAAGTGGCAGAGAGTTTCTCTTTGCGGTCACCAGACGGATCCAGAGCATAGACGGTCATAGCTCGATCCAATTTCAACCGTATCACTGCAGGAATCCCTTCGCACATAACAGGTCCATGCCCCCATTGATTACCCACTGAGGTTCGATCCTTGTTCCATCCCATTCCTTGATTCTCGGCTCGTCCCATCGCGGTAATCAAAATCCGCGTAGCCTTCACGAGCGGATGACCATCACAGGCTGAAATCACCATGCTGCCAAATCCGTTGCCAAATTTCTGAACTGAAACCGTCCCATCCAAAAACTTAACCGTTTTGCCGCCAATTGAACCAACGGCTATCTTTGCGCCCTGAGAATTACCGACGACCATGGCACTGCCATCTCCCTTAACCAACTTGAGAGTTTCCATCCCAGGGTCGCCGGAGTTCATAGCCGCCTTGATTCCCAAGTCTTGTCCACTTCGGATCGCAATAGCGTTCTTGAACAGATCCGGTACGCCTCCGGCAGCTTCCCAAGCGGCTCCAGCATTCGAAAATCTCTCCCAAGATTTGGCAGGAACCTCCAACACCTGAGTGCTCATGGCTCGAGGTATCAATCCCATACGGAACAACATGGCAGCTGCCGGATAGAACGCTTTTTTGGCTGGATTGCTACCCACTGCAAAGAAACCTTGAATCTGATCGTTTTGCTGGCCCGCTCCATAGGATCCATAGTCGAAAGAGTAGAGACAATCCCAATCCTGAACACTGGCAATACTAGCCAAAAGGGGCATCATCTCCGATTGGTGATCGTTGGGTGCTGGCTCGTTAAACTCAGAAATTGAGTAAGGTTTATCCGCAAATCGGGTCACCGCCAGGTCTCGGAAGACCGTGAACTTGTCCATCTCATCGACCATTGACGAGTTACGAACGACCCAATTGGTTTCACTCCATGCCGCTCCGGGAAAGTTAGGATGGTTGTAGTAGCTGTGATTGTCGGCAAACGAACTCGTGTCCTCTCGCACCAGCGAAGTCAAGCCACCCCATGCCACCTGAGAATCGATCATATTGGTTCGAATTCCGAGGTCCTCGTTAAGAAATCGGCGCATTTCAGTGCCATACGCTTTTTCCTGGTCAGCCAAGAAATCCACGAAGTCGATGTGTTGTTGTTTTGATCCACCCTCAGGCAGGTCAATGTTGGCTTTCGAAAGTGCTTCACCCTTTCGTAGACCACCTCCAACGTTGCCCTTTACCAGTTGGAAATTTCGAACTTGGAGATTGCCTACCTCGTTGCCGACCGTGAATCCCACTCTGCAATGGCCCGCTTCACAATTAGATGCAGAGAACGCAAACGAGTACTGCTTCCACTCTGGCCCCGCTTTTCCAGATCCAAACAAACCAATTCCATGCCAATCAGGCTGATCGATGTTTCCGCCTACTGTGAACGCACGTTCGGCATCGGATCGTGCCTCAAACCGCATGGTGTAATCCTGCCCCGAGATTAGGCTCAAGCCATCGACGTGAGCCTGAATATGCCAGTCGGTTCCGTCAACTTGGCTGACTTTAACTTCGAATGGAGGCAACTCCAGGGCACCTCGCTCACCGGCTTCAAACTGCGCTTGAGTCGATCCTTGATTCTCCCAATTCCACTTGGCTTGAGCAGGAAGCATGCTACGGTGATCCGCATTTCCTCCACTCCAAGCTGATACCAAAGCGGCTTGAGTGGAATATTTCTTGCTTAACCAAGCGTTCCACCTTTCGACAATCTCTCCACGGAAAGGCTCTGGTAGCTTCAACAGGCCATCTATACTTTCCCAAGGTGCGCCAACTAGCGAGTTTTCGTTGTTAATCTCCACCACCATCAGTGCAGGTTCGTCGGCATATCGATTTCCGGTATATCGGTTGGTTCGATCCAAGAGTTCCTTGGCATACTGCTTCTGAAGCGTAATCATCTTGGGATCGACCTTATCGATCCTTTTAGCGTAATCAGTCAGTTTTAGAACACTCTCGGGAAATCCCATTTCGGGCAGATAGTTCCGGCTGGTTTGTAGGTTGAGATTCGAATAGATGCCCTGTTTCTTGAGAGCGGCAATAAGATAGTCGAGTCGATCAAGCTGCGCGGGATCAATCTCCAAATAGGTTTTGCCCTGTTTCCAGATCATTCCGCCATTCACATCCCAACTGTTCTGCAGGTGATGGAATCGGACCAAATTCACTCCGTATTTCGCCAAGTGGGCAGCAATTCGGTCTGCTTCATCGTGGGGTGGAAACGCAGCACGGGTGGTTAGGTTGGTAGCCAAGAAGCGGACTGCCTTTCCCGATGTCTTCTCAATGAAGTGCCCATTCTTTGCGACAATTGGTCCATTCTTTCCAGCGGGAACCGAGTTGAGGGAACTCACATCGGTGGCCGTTCCATGTTTTGCATCATCCCAGGGAATAACGAAAGGAAAGAACGTCGGATCAGACTCAACTGGAGTCTGAGCGGCGAGCAACATCAGGCAAGCCAGCAAGCTCATAGTCCTACTTTAGCACCAGCAAAGGGCAGAAGATGCCATTTGATTTACGGGTGAATCTGTAGCCGAATCTGGTCGATCCAGTGGCCGAAATTTTCGCCTTCCAATACCAGATTGCTGTTTTCACGAAGTGCGCATTGATGCCTTTCAAACATCTTGAGAACACCCGTTTCAAACCGCCTCTGGCTTTCATCGCGGGGTCGGTGCAAAACATCCTCATCTCGTTGCACACGACGAGACATGCACAAGTGCCAATCAACGTCCAATAAGACGGTTAGATCTGCGATCTTCCGGATGGATGGGTAGAGCGCTGAATACTGACCCTCGATGACGATCAGAGGGGCAGGCTGCAAAATCTGGAAGTCAGTTGCAACACACAGTGTGAAGTCGTAGATTGGACTTTCCACCGGATGTCCGGCCTTCAAGGTAGCGGCATGGATCGCAGCTTGTTCTGCGTCAATGGTGGTTGGATCTTCAAAGTCCGTAATTCCGAATTCAATGGCATCCGTAGGGAAATAGTAGTTGTCCAAGCACAAGTGGGTGGCCTGGAACTCTTCAACCAACCGACGAGCCAAAGTGGACTTCCCCGAACCGCTCACTCCACTGATGGCAACTACGTAAGACACAACATCTTAAGTAGACCCGACCTTCCCTTTGGGATGCGACTTCGGATGAGCCTGATCAACTGTGGCTTTCAGGCGCTCCACACTGACGTGCGTGTAGATCTGAGTAGTGGCCAAGCTTTCGTGACCCAAGAGCTGTTGCACCGACTTGAGGTCGGCTCCACCATCCAAAAGGTGAGTTGCGAAGGAGTGCCGCAATGTATGTGGTGAAGTTTCCGGCGGTAAACCTACCTGTATCGCCCATCTCTTGACGACATTCTGGACAGTGCGGGTTGTGATCCTTCCCCCTTTATCGTTGGTGAACAAGGGTATCCCTTTTGATGGTGGAACTCGCTCCGCATCCATATAATCTCGAACCGCCGTTGTAGCTGTTCGACCAAAAAGAGCAATTCTTTCTTTGCTTCCCTTTCCCATGACCCTGAGTGACTGATTTCGAAGGTCCATGTCAGTGATGTTGATGCCGACCAGTTCGGAGACCCGGAGCCCGGCTGAATACATTAACTCCAAGAGCGCTCGATCTCGGAGGGGCGTCTTACTGACGGTTGCTTGATCCAGTAGCTGAGTCGTCTGTCCCTGGGAAAGCGCCTTTGGAAGTCTCTTACGGCGAAAGGGGGCTTCAAGGATCTCGGTCGGATCATTTTGCAGAACCTCAGCCGCCCGGAGGTATTTCACAAACGAGCGCAGAGTGGAGAGTTTTCTTGCTCGGGTAATAGGGGTAGGTGCGAATTTCCGCAAGTATCCGCGCAGACGATCTGGTGTCAGGTCAAAGTCGCCATCCAGGTAAAGACTGAGCTGGGCAAGATCCGATCCGTAACTCCGGACCGTGTTAGCGGACCGACGAGCAGCCAAGTGATCCAAAAAATGCTGAATTTGTTGGTCGAGCATACAGCTTAACTAATAGACGACTCGGGATCAGCGGATGTCTTAGGGAATCGAAGCAAGGCTCCGACGTTCGGGAATCAACCCAAACGTCAGAGTCGCTTCAGAATCAAGGTGACGTTATGGCCACCGAATCCAAATGAGTTGGATAAGGAATATTCTGCCTGTGCCTCACGCATCACGTTCGGAATGTAATCCAAATCACACTCTGGATCAGGAAATTCGTAGTTAATGGTTGGCGGAAGTTTGCCATGCTTCATGGCAAGGAGGCAGATCAGCGCTTCAATAGCTCCGCTTGCACCCAATGTATGTCCAATCATCGACTTGGTCGAGCTGATCGGTACCTTGTAGGCATATTCTCCAAAGACCTGCTTAATCGCATGGCTCTCCAGCTTATCGTTGTAGTAAGTGGAGGTTCCGTGAGCGTTGATGTAACCGATCTGTTCAGGAGAGATTCCCGCTGTTCGGAAGGCCATCTTCATTGCTCTAATGGCACCGGCACCTTCTGGATGGGGCTGCGTAAAGTGATACGCGTCACCGCTCATTCCATAGCCAATAATTTCGCCGTAGATCTTGGCACCCCGAGCGATGGCATGATTGTAATCCTCAAGGACCAAAACCGATGAACCTTCTGCAATGACAAATCCATCGCGCTCCTTATCAAAGGGCCGTGAGGCATGCGCTGGGTCATCGTTGCGGGTGGTCATCGCTCTTGCCGCACTAAAGGCAGCCAGACCAATTTCGCAGATAGGAGCTTCCGTTCCTCCCGCAAGCATGGCAACAGCGTCACCGCGCTTAACGATGTGATAAGCATCGCCAATCGCATTCGCACCAGTTGCACAGGCAGTTACGGTACAGGTGTTGGGACCTCTCAGGCCATGAACGATCGACGTAAAGCCGCTCGCCATGTCTGGGATCATGAACGGAACCAAGAACGGTGAAACCTTGCTTGGACCATGCTCCACTTGGCGTCGGTGCTGCTCACCCATAAAGGTCAAGCCGCCGATACCGGATCCGATTAGGACGCCGAATTCATCTCTAAGCTCTTCGGTGAGCTCAATGCCTGAATCCTTGAGGGCCATAGTCGCACTTGCGACCGCAAAGGTAATAAAGCGATCGAGACGACGGGCATCTTTCTTGTCGAGCCAGTCTTCCGCGTTGAAGTCCTTAACTTCTGCTGCGATCTGAGTAGCGTAATCAGACGGATCAAGCAGAGTAACGCGAGCTACTCCGTTCTCACCTGCAAGTAGCTTGGGCCAAAAGTTGTCAACACCGGTAGCGAGAGGCGTTACCGCCCCGATACCGGTGACAACTACCCGGCCTGATGGCGCGGGCCGATTGCTCATCCCAGCTTCTTGCTGATATAGGTGACCGCGTCACCCACAGTCTTGATCTCGCCGACCTCTTCATCGGGGATATCGATGCCGAATTCGTCCTCGAAGGCCATGACTAATTCGACGACATCGAGCGAGTCCGCACCGAGATCCTCAGTGAAGGAAGCTGTACCTACAACTTCTTCTTCCTTGACGCCCAGTTCTTCAACGGTCACTTTCTTTACACGGTTCAAAATGTCATCCGACATGCTTGGCAAGATACCCCCATTCGTCATAAAACGGGACACCAAAATGCATTCTTGGGCCTGTTTTTAAAATAAGTTTTGGCGCAATGGCCTAAATTCCAATACGTGGAGCCTTTGCATTTGGACGCCAATCGAATCTGATTAAGTGTTCAATCAGGTTCAACTGGTCAGTCCAAAAGCATTTTGACTAGAGCGTCAATCCGCCATCGACAGTAATCGTCTGTCCGGTGATGTACGAAGCTTCATCACTGGCCAAGAAAAGAACTGCGGCGGCAATATCTGCGGTTGAGCCCAAACGCCCTGCAGGAGCCGACTTGATTACCGACTCGCGCATTTCTGCGGGGAGGTCCTCAGTCATGTCAGTCTCAATGAACCCAGGGGCGACTGCGTTGCAGGTAATCCCTCGGCTACCCAACTCTTTCGCGACGGACATTGTAAGCCCGAAGAGCCCAGCTTTAGAGGCAGCATAGTTTGCTTGCCCGGCCGCTCCAGTCTGACCAATGATGCTGCTGATGTTGATGATGCGACCATATCGAGCCTTCATCATCACTCGAGTGATGGCTCGGATTGTTAAGAACGCGCCCTTCAAGTTTACGTCCATGACACGATCCCAGTCCTCGTCCTTCATGCGCATGAGAAGGGTGTCTTTGGTGATGCCTGCATTGTTGACCAAAACCGCAGGAGTTCCCAAATCTTGGACAACTGCGCCAATCAGGGCCTCTACAGCTTCAGTGTTGCTCACGTCGCATGCGTATGCTTTGGCTTTACCACCCGCCGCTTCAATAATGGCAACAGTTCCCGCCGCTCCTGCTTCTGTGGTGGCAACACAGGCAACAGTGGCTCCTGCAGTAGCAAATGCGGTGGCGATGCCTCGTCCGATTCCTCGGCTGGCACCGGTAACGACAACGACTTTCCCTTCGAAACTCATGCGCCGGTTTTACCTTCCAAAGCAGTGATCGTGTTCTGCAAGGAGGCAGAGTCATTTACTTTGAGTCCAGTTGCCTCTTTGTCGATACGTCTTAGCAAGCCACTGAGTACTTCACCAACTCCACACTCGATGAAAGTGTCGATGGAATCTCGACGCATGTTTTGGGTGCTCTCTGTCCAGCGCACTGGACTTTTCAACTGAGCCTCCAGAAGCGCTGGCCATTGGCTGGCATCAGTCACTGGCTCGGAAGTGACGTTAGAATAGACCTCGCAAGACCCAGCCTTGAATTCGACCTTGCTGAGTGCTTCACCCATCTTCTTGGCAGGCTCTTCCATCAATGGACTGTGAAATGCTCCACTGACGTTCAGAGGCAAGACTCGCTTGGCACCTTTGGCACTTGCCGCTTCGCCAGCTAGCTTCACTGCTTCGACTTCACCGCTAATCACCAATTGGCCAGGACAATTGTCGTTTGCAACCACGACCACGCCTTCTACCGAGGCGCAGGCGACATCCAAATCTTCACGAGACAATCCAAGTACGGCTGCCATGGTTCCGGGCTGAACCTTTCCGCTTTCGTTCATAAGATTGCCTCGAATCTGGACCAAGCGAGCACCATCTTCAATTGAGATAACATCCGCCGCTGCGAGCGCCGCATATTCGCCGACGCTGTGTCCAGCTACTGCCGTGACCGTCAAATTAGCCTGTGATTTGAGAACTTTCCAGGCCGCAACACTGCAGGTAAAGAGAGCAATCTGGGCATTCTGTGTCTGCCTGAGAACATCCTCCTCGGTATCAAAGCAGAGCTTTTGAACATCGATGGACGTAGCTGCAGAAACGCGCTCAAACACGTCCCTTGCCTCCGCAAAGCTATCGAAAAGGTCCTTCCCCATTCCGGGAACTTGGCTACCTTGACCGGGAAATACTGCCGCAATCATAAGGTGCAATTTACCGTAAAGACCTCCTGACTGGCGAAATGAGGTTGCGCTGGAAGGCTCATCGCTTGACAGATCAAGGCATCCCCAGACGGGGATGTGTCATAATTTACGCCGATATGATTCAAGCGATCTTTTCATAGCAGCAGCCACCACTGCTCTCGAGTTGTTCTGGGTGGCCAAGACCTCCCCAACCCGTTTTTGAAAAGATCGTATGTCGTATTCCCAAATCCTTCGTTTTCCTGCGTTTCGTAACCTCTGGCTGGGCCAAACCATTTCTCAGCTCGGTGATGCGTTTTACTACGTGTCGTTCATGTTCATGGTCCAGAAAGTAACTGGATCCATCTCGATGGTTGGATTTGTCGGAGCCAGCGAAACGATCCCTTATCTCCTGTTCAGCTTGTACGGTGGTGTTGTTGCTGATCGGATCGACAGAAAGGGGATTATGCTTTGGTCCGACCTTCTGAGCGGACTGTTTCTTTGCCTTTTGGCGGCATTGACGTACGTCAATGGCAAGCCACCGGTATGGACCCTGCTCGTCACCCCGTTTTTGCTTTCCACGGTGCGAAGTTTCTTCATGCCGGCGAAGAATGCAGCCATTCCCTCACTGGTACCGGCCGAAGCGTTGAACCCAGCAAATGCCATGAGTTCCTTGACTCAAAGCATTGTTCCTATGCTGTCTCTAAGCTTGTCTATAGGAGTACTGGGAGCGTTTTATGAGCGATCAGCTAGTCTGTTTCTGATCACGGCGGTGATGTTGAATTCCTTATCGTTTTTCGGTTCGGCGATCTTTATCGCCAAGCTTCCCAGCATCAAGGCTCAGCGCGAAGAAGTTCACAAAACGCAACCTTGGATTGACCTAAAGGAAGGGCTGAAGTACATTAAGTCCCGCCAAGTCTTGGTAGTGCTCCTTGCAGTCCAGTTTGGTATGAGCTTGGCTATATCACCCTTCTTCGTCGTTTATGTGGAAACGAACAATCGATGGTTTGGTGGCAAGCCTCAAACCTTGGCCCTATGTGAGTTGGTGTTCTTCCTTGGAATGGTTCTGTCCAGTATCTGGCTGGGCAAGCTTAGGATTGTCCGTCCAGGGTTAAGCTTCATCTTGGGAACGGCGATCGTTGGCCTAACCGTTCTGCTGATGGCGTTCAGTCGAAACGTGCCGCTGTTTGCCTTCTGGAACCTGGTGGCAGGTTTGGGCTTGCCGTTCGGAGACATTCCTTTGAGGACTTGGATGCAGTTGAACATTCCTGATTCTTTGAGAGGGCGAATCAATTCTGTCAGCACGATGATGGCTGCGGGAGTTCAACCGATTGGCATGGGACTTGGTGGAATGATCGTGGCTCATACCGGAATCGAGATGGCGTTCGTCCTTATGGGAGCTGGAATGATAGTAGCGGCGTTTGGGGGCTTGTTGAATCTTGAGTTTCGAACGATTCGGTCTGAAGGCTAAACAGGGGGGCAGAATCCCAATCGGTACGGGACTCTGACACGTTATTGTCTCCGCTATATAGGGACATCGCCAACCCAGGACTGATTGCTTGACGGTACAGAATCCTAACCGACACAAGGAGATGTAAACGCTGTATAATAATTGCCGGTTGAGATAAGGCTCAACGGCTATGGGAGACCATCTCTCGAATGCCGGCGGATCCTCGACGCGAGGGTAGCGCCGGTTTTTTTGTGCGTGCATGCATCGAGAAAGGCGCATTCTCCAAGGAAGAAGATATGCCAACACTAGTCGTAGTCGGTGCCCAATGGGGCGATGAAGCCAAAGGCAAGCTTGTCGACGTTCTCGGTAGTCAGTCGGACATGGTGGTTCGATTTGCCGGCGGTAATAACGCCGGACACACGGTCATCACCGGCGGAAAAACCTACAAGTTCCAACTCATTCCGGCGGGAATACTTCACCCCGGAACGATTGCCATCATTGGAAGCGGTATGGTGGTTTGCCCCAAGGGGCTTCTGGACGAATTGGATCGAACACTTGCGCAGAAGAGTGATCTGGGTGACCTAAAGGTATCGTCGGCCGCTCATGTGGTCTTCCCTTATCACAGAATGCTCGATGCTTTGGAAGAAGAGGCGCGGGGCGAAAACAAGATCGGCACCACGTCGCGTGGAATCGGTCCGGCATACCAGGACAAGGTTGCTCGATTTGGTATCCGAATGGGCGAATTCGTTCAGCCTGAACTTTTCCATACACGCCTGAAAGAGGTTTTGGCTTATAAGAATCGACTTCTCCAGATGTTTGGCTCTCCAACCGTCGATTTTGATGAGTTGTACAACGAGTACATCCAATACGCCGACCGCCTTCGCCCTTATGTGGTGGATACCGAGGTTCTTGTTCAACAGGCGGTAGAAGCCAACCAGAAGGTTCTCTTCGAGGGTGCTCAAGGAACGTTCCTTGACCTGGATTCGGGAACTTATCCGTATGTCACCAGTTCACACCCGGTAGCGGGCGGTGCCAGCCTCGGAACTGGAGTTGGCCCTCGAGCACTTCAGTCAGTTCTTGGTGTCTGTAAGGCTTACACGACCCGAGTAGGATCAGGCCCATTCCCTACTGAACTTGAAGATGAAATTGGTCAGTTCATTCGAGACCGTGGTCAGGAGTATGGAACGGTCACCGGCCGTGGACGTCGCTGTGGCTGGCTGGACTTGGTCGTACTCAAGCAAGCGTCTCGATTGAACTCGCTTAGCGGTTGGGTGGTCACCCGCTTGGATATTTTAAGTGGTCTTGAGAAGATTCAGGTTGCTACGAGCTACGACTACGAAGGTGGAACGATTGACCACATCCCGGCCAATGTCTGGGACTTTGCCAAGGTAAAGCCACACTACGAAGAGTTGGAAGGATGGGAAGGAGATCTTCGCACCGCTCGTAAGATGTCCGATCTTCCATCGACAGTTCTCCGATATCTGGAATTCATTTCGGATCAGACCAAGACTCCAGTTGCGATTGTGAGTATTGGACCTGATCGCGAAGAAACGATCGTCGTCCGCCCAGAACTGGTCTGGGGACAGTAGCCCCAAACAGTCCAAGGCCGTAACAAGAGCCTTGGACTGTTTGCTTTTGGGAAGTGTCCAAGATTACAAGTTCCCATTCGGATTCAAAGTTCAACTCTGGAACCTAGTTGAACTTTGTGGTCACTCGTCAAAAGATGGACGCGTCATATCGGAACCGAATAATATGATAGTCGCAAATGACACTATCGTCAGTGAGAACGCACCCTTGAGAAAGTCAAGGAACTGGCTCATCTCAACTGACGTAAAACGTTGCGCCGTCATGGGTTTGAGATTTCTCGTAACTTTCTTTGCCTTTTCACGGTAACGTTCTCATCGCAATGCCAAACACTCCATTTCGCTCCGTTCGCTCTATTTCTCTGGGAATGGCTTTTGCTGCAGGCTTTACGTCTGCATTTGCCCAGGATTCAGGCTCTCTTTCCCTCGACGAGGCGCTTCGATTGGCCAAAGACCGCAATGGCACCGTTCGATCAGCGATGATGCAAGTCAAATCCGCTGATGCAAGCGTGACGATCGCCTCTGCCGCGTTCTTGCCAACGGTCAACGCTCAACTGCAATATAACAGTAACCGACAGCAGTTCGTGACCACCGGAACAAACACCGCTTTCGCCCAAACTGAAGGTAATCAAACATTCCTCAACACCAGTTGGACGTTGTTGGATTCCGGTCAGCGCGATTTCGGCCTTCGTTCAGCACAAAGAGCAAGAGATTCTCGGCAGTTCAATGCAAAGCAGGTCCTGCGTACAACACTATTCTCGGTCGTCCAGCAATATTACGACACGTTGAGATCTCAGGAACTGGAACGCGTTGCGCTTACCCAGGTCGATCGTGCTCGTACGATCTTGGACCAAACCCAAACTCGAATCAAGGCTCGGGATGCAGCCCAGATTGAGGAACTCCAGGCAAACGCAGATTATCAAAATGCCCGAGTCACTGCCTTAACCGCAAAGAATAGCGAGACCAATGCCGAGGCAACACTGAAAGGAACAATTGGCTTCAGTGCATCTGACCATCTGCCCAAGCTAACCAAGGACGAGGCCCCTATTACGGCGAATGTTCCGGAGAGCCTCCAGAGTCTTATCTTGGAGGGACTCCAGAAGAGACCAGATATCCTTGCCCAGCAGAAGAACATCGAATCCGAGCGCTATTCCAAGCTTTTGGCAGATCGTAATGCGGGGATCACGATGAACCTGTCTGCCTCCTACATCGAACAGATGTCACCCATCTCACTGCAGAATCGGTCATTAACCTTCTTGGTGGGAATTCCGATCTTCGACGGAGGTTCGCTCAAGGCCCAAGCTCGACAGATTTCATATTCCATCAAGGCTGATGAATCTAGCTTGGAACAGGCTCAACGTGTTGTCCGTGCCGAAATTGAAGCTGCTTACGTAGAACTGAAAACGAACGCCGAGCGACTACAGGCTGCCCAAACGGCGCTTGATGCCGCAAAGAAAAATTATGAGGCAGCGGTCGATTCACAGAAAGCAGGCGCTTACGACTTGCTCCAAGTAATCACTGCTCAACTCAGCTTGGTCACCGCTGAGTCCAACGAAATTCAGGCAATGTATGACTACCGCATCTCCGATGTGAATTTGAGATTGGTTACCGGTCGCCCGATTCCGGGTGAATGAAGCCCAACCGCTTCCAAACACTAAATGAAGACTAAGATCAGCATCATCGTCATTGTGATTGCACTCATCCTCAGTGGATGGGCGTATCAATCCCGCAGCACCGAGAAACCGACTGAGGTTGAATACCGTTACGCCAAAGTAGATACTGGTGAGCTTATTCGTTCGATTTCAGCAACCGGACAAGTCGTTGCGACAACGGCCGTCGACGTTAAATCGAAAGCGGGCGGAATTGTTGTCAAGCTAGCAGTCGATGAAGGGGCTATCGTTAAGAAGGGTGACCTTATCGCCAGAATCGATCCGGCTGATACTCAGGCAGCCTACGATCAAGCCAATGCTGACCTCGTCAGTGGAGACGCCAAAGCCAAGCAGGCAGAAGAGACTTATCATCTTCAAATCGCTCAAAGCAAGACGGAGATTGAAGACGCCAAAGCCTCCCTTGAGACGTCCAAAGTGCGGTTGATTCGTGCCAAGGTTCAGTATGTTCGACAGCCAACGCTCAGCCAGGCCAATGTTGATACTGCTCAGGCTAACTACGATGGTGAGTTGGCAGCCATGGACCGTTTAGAAGAAGTCACGATTCCTCAAATGCGGCGCGATGCTCAGGGCGGACTGAATCAAGCCAAAGCCCAGCGAGCCGAAGCCCTTGCTGATTTGGATCGGCAAAAGAGTCTTCTCGCCAAAGGGTACGTAGCAGGTTCAGCCGTTGAAAAGGCAGAAGCCGCAGCAGAAGCTGCCAAATCGGCTTATGATACGGCACAACAGAAGCTGAGCACACTGGAACGGGATATCTCCAATCAGCTTCGTGAAGAAAAGCTTACCGTCGCAAGAATGGCGGCAATCCTGAATCAGGCCAAGGCCAATGTAACCGAGAATGACGTCAGTCGGACCAACCTTCAGGAAGCTGAAAAGAGTGTCAAATCTGCTGAAATCGCACTTCAAAAGGCGTTAGACAACCGTGCTCAAATTGAAGTGAAACGAGCCGATATCTCGCAAGCCAAGGCAGCCATGGTTCGAAGTAAGGTTTCGCTATCGAACGCCAAGGTTCAGCTTGACAGCACCACCGTCTTAGCCCCTCGGGATGGCGTTGTTACCAACAAATATCTAGAAGAAGGGACAATCATTCCTCCTGGTACCAGCACCTTTGCGCAGGGCACCAGCTTGGTCCAGATTAGCGATGTCACCCAGTTGTATGTAGACTGCGCCGTTGACGAGACCGATGTCTCAAGCGTCAAGGTCGGACAATCCGTTCGTGTTGTGGCAGACGCGTTCCGTGGCAAACCGGTGGATGCAGTTGTGACTCGCGTAAGCCCGGCCGCTCTCACCACGAATAACGTGACCACCGTAAAAGTCCGCGTAAAGATCTTGCCTGGTTCCAAGGTTCAACTACTCCCCGGAATGAATGCGACCTGCGAGTTCATTACACTCCAAAAGAAGAACGTGGTTGTCGTGCCCAATCAAGCTATCAACGATAATGGCGAAGTCCGCGTGAAGACTGCTGATCCCTTAAAGCCTGAGAAGCGAAAGGTTGAGCTTGGCGAAGCAGGAAACGATGTCGTTGAGATCAAATCCGGTCTAAAAGTTGGCGATGAAGTCGTCGTTGCAGAGATCAACATGGACGAGCTTCGAGCAACGCAGAAGAAGATGCAAGAAGCTGAACAAGGTGGCGGATTGGTCGGTGGTGGTCCTCAAAAGACCAAAAAGGTTCACGCCAAAACCGACGGTAAGTAATCAACCATGAACTTCCTCGATAGTATTCAGACCGCACTCAGAGCGATCTCAGCTAACAAGCTGAGATCGTTCCTGACGATGCTTGGAGTTGTGATCGGGGTCGGTAGCGTCATCGCCATGATTGGTATCGGTGAAGGCACCAAGCGCAAGTCCATGGAACAGATTGAGGTCATGGGCACCAATATGCTTATGGTCATGCCGAATTGGCGACGTGGCGGAATGGGAATGTCGAATGATATTCCAACCCTCAAAGACGAGGATGTTCCCAGGCTTAAGAAGGACGTTCCCCTCATTGCTTTCATTACCGGAGAGGTGGGCTCACGCGCTGTTACCAAGCATAAGGCAACCAGCTACATGACCCAAATCACTGGTGGTGAGCCCCAGATCGCGATCATTCGAAACGCGACCAAGATGCATGCTGGACACTGGTATACGATGGACGACGAAGCAAAAGCCAACACCGTCTGCGTACTGGGTTGGGTTGCCTACCAGGAGTTGTTCGGAGAGGAAAACGCCATTGGAGCGACGATCCGAATCAAGAGTGAAAGTTTCACGGTGATTGGAGTCTGCGCTTACAAAGGTGGCGCAGGCAACTGGAATCCAGACGACCAGATCTATGTCCCCCTTGCTACAGCGAAGCACCGATTGCTTGGTCGACGTGACCTTGACATGATCATGATTCAAGGACGAAGTTCCGAACTTCTACCAATCACTCAGAATCAAGTTGAAGAGTGTCTTGGCAAGAAACGCAAGAACGCGACAGGCGAACCCCTGTTCCGAGTCATGAACCAAGGCGACTGGATAGAAACGATGCAAAAGCAAACTCAGTTGCTCAGCATCCTACTCGCAGGAATCGCTTCGATCTCTCTATTGGTTGGTGGCATTGGCATCATGAACATCATGCTGGTTTCGGTCACCGAGAGAACTCGTGAAATCGGCTTACGTAAAGCACTGGGTGCCAAACGTGAAGGCATCCTAGGTCAGTTCCTCTTGGAAAGCGTTGTTATGTGCTCAGTCGGAGGGTGCATTGGCATCCTGATGGGTACCTTGGGAGTCTATGCCATCTCCGGACTACTCAAGGTTCCACCTCTGGTGAATACGCAGGCGATCTTTATTGCTTTTGGCTTTAGTGCCGGTGTGGGACTATTCTTCGGTCTGTATCCAGCTCTTCGAGCTAGCCGACTCCAACCGATTGAAGCGCTCCGATACGAATAAAGCTCAACTACTGAGACGATCGAATCCGGTCGTCTCAGAAACGAGTCGATAGGAGTCCAATGTCCGACTGATTCGCTTTGGACCAGCCCCTTCCTCAATTTTGATTGCCAAGGATGAAAGGCAAATGTCGCTGGAAAGTCCTTTGAATGAGGATACTGCAATCAACGGATTTCGGCTCCAAAACGCCTGAGTGAGCTTGCCCACTCGATTGAATGAACCCATTAACATTTGATCTCCGTCGACGGCAATCTGAATCACCGCGCAACCCCATTCGTTTGGATCATCGGGCACCACTTCCACTCCTTCAATTCGGATGGTTCTATCTGATTTCAACACGACATCGACTCCCCTGCCGACTGCCGCAAGAAACTCTTCAGCGAAGTCTGGAACCACTTGTCCCACTACAGTGCCCAAGATGACCTGCTTAGCTGCTCCGATCATTTCACGAACCTGTTGGAACAACTGCTCTTTGGAGCGAATCTGATAAATGCGTTCGTCACGAGTGGGTTGGCCCACCTGGCTGAGGCTTTGGCGAGCCAAATTGGATTTGGATTGAAACTCTCGTCCGAGTCGGTTGATAAGCTCTTCAGCTGAAACCGCACGGCACATTCGTGAGGTGCCCTCTTCAACCAGAACCGCCCCTTTCAATTCCAAAGTCTGGATCGCCTTATATGTGTTTGCTGCCGGTTTACCGATTGCTTGCGCAATTCTATATCCAGTGACCGGCGACTCCTGAAGGAGAAACGTGTAGATCTCCGCCTCCAAATGGGTGAAGCCCAAGTCGGCGAGCAATTTAACACTGTCAGAGTCTGCCATCGTGGACCATTTTATGCTGAATTGATCTTGCGATGCGACCAAAAATGCTGACTTAAGGGTCTCTGGGTGGGCAAATTGTTTCGAACGTTGTATAAACCTACATGCGGCTTCGACCGCTTCCAGTTAATCCCATGAAATCTTTCTCATTCATTCGATTGACCGCCGTTGCGGTCATCGCTCCAGTCGTAGCCCTTTCGTACGGCCAAGGCGATCCGGCCACCCTTGCTCGCATCGTCGACCAAGGCAAGAATCACAGCCAGATCGTCGATCGCTTTCACTACCTTTGCTTCGGGATCGGAGCTCGACTGACCAGCTCTCCCGAGCTTTACCAAGCTCAAAAGTGGGCACTTGGCCAGTTCAAGAAATTTGGATGCACCAACGTTCATCTGGAACAGTGGGGCACATTCCCGACTGGCTTTGATCGTGGCCCACTTCAAGTTGCCAAGATGGTTGAGCCGTTCGAGTCAGAAATGGAGTTCACCACAGATGCTTGGTCAAACGGCACCAATGGCCTGGTTAAGGCCGAGGTTGTTCGGATTCCTTCCAGCGTCGACGAAATTCGTGGCCACGAAGACAAGTTCCGTGGCAAGTGGATTCTGCTACCCCATCCGGGTGGCACAGCTCCCATCCCCGGCTCGCCAGGCACAGTTCCCGTTCGCCCTCCCAGTGGAGTGTCTAGTCCGGCAGGTGGCGGTGGCCGTCGAGGAGCAGGAGCTTCATCAGGTCCAGCAGCAGGTTTTGCAAGCCCCGAGGTTCTGGCTGAACTGGACAAAATTGGAATTGCAGGCAAGATCAAGGGCTCCCGAAATGAGCTTGTGATCACTGCTGGACCCAGATGGAATCAGGTCAAGTTCGATAATCACCCTGGCACGACTCAGGTTCTGGTGCGCAGGTCGGACTATGAGCGTTTGGCTCGCAATTTGGACTTTGGCCGAAAGGTAGTCGTTGCGATTGGTGCCGAGAACCGATGGTTTAAAGGTCCAGTCCCTTGCTACAACGTCGTCGCTGAGATCAAAGGAACTGAGAAGCCAGATGAAGTCGTCATCGTCAGCGGTCACTTCGACTCTTGGAACGGTCCCGGCTCTCAAGGGGCACAGGACAACGGCGTCGGTTCGATGACCGCAATGGAAGCCGCACGGATTCTATGCGCTGCCCATGCCAAGCCGAAGCGAACGATCCGATTCATTCTTTGGTCTGGTGAAGAGCAAGGCATCTTTGGTTCAACCAACTACGTAAAAATGCACAAAGATGAGCTGGACAAGATAAGCGCTGTGCTCGTGGATGATGGCGGCGGAAACTATCAAGGCGGCTATGGCGTCTTGCCTCAGATGAAGGACATGATGGAGGAAGCGATTCAACCCAGCCTGAAGGCTTTCCCCGATATGCCTCAAACAATCACGATTGTTGGTGGGACCAAAATGCCTCGAGGTGGTGGTAGTGACCACGCACCGTTCAATGCAGTAGGTGTGCCAGGCTTCTTTACCAAAGAGACGGGCAAATTGGATTACACCTATGTCCACCACACTCAGCACGACCGGTTTGAGACCTGCATTCCTGAGTATCTCGTCCAGTCGGCGACCAACCATGCAGTTGTTTCCTTCAACTTAGCTTGCGCGGCAACCCTCTTGCCACGGGAAGCCAAGCCTGAGGCTTCGATTCGGTAACGGACGCGGTTGTGTCCGAAGGCACGGACCTTGTTGCTACCGCGACGGGGCTTGTGCCTTCTGGCACGAGGGCAGAACGACTTTGTCGTCGGGCGCAGGTCTCGTCAATTCGGCGATTTTTACCCTTCTGGCTCTTCTGCCAAATTCTTTTGATGTTGCCCAAAATAGGCGGATCCCCAATAGAGCCATTTTTGGATTTTGTGCAACCGTAAGCCGAAATGGCCCTCCACCGGTTATTCTTCGTGCCGTTGACTCATCGACTATGCCCACGGTGAGTAGGAATTTGAGGCTGACGACGACCATTTATGATTCACTAAGGGCGGAGTTCACATCATATTTGAATGCTGACCGGATTCTCTCCAGGACCGATCTTCCGTGCCACTGGTCTTCGAGGATCTTTGGTCACAGATAACCAGTGAAAGTATGTGACTCGTTGATGTCACCTCTTACAGAGTTCCAAAGGTAGGTTGCGTCCGTTCCCGAGATTCTCCCCTTCTGACATGAATTACTGAATTCGAATATCATGTCGGTAATCCAACCATCATGAACTCACGACTTCTTTCGCTTATCCTGCCCCTCGCCCTGATCGGAGTATCCCAGGCCCAAGCCGATCCCAAGACCACTGATCGCATCATCCAAGAAGGCAAATATCACAACCAAGTGATGAAACGCCTTCATGAGTTGTGTTTCGATATTGGCCCGCGAGTCACCGGCTCGCCCAAGTTGGCAAAAGCACAGCAATGGGCTATGACCAAGTTCCGATCCTGGGGGCTCACCAACATTCACCTTGAGCAGTGGGGAGAAGTCCCAGTCGGTTTTGAACGAGGCCCACACCAGATCGGGCGAATGGTTGAGCCGTTTGAGTCACCCATCACTTTTACGACGATGAATTGGATGCCAGGCACGAACGGACTCGTACGAGCAGAAGCCGTGATGGCACCCACCACGATGGCAGAGTTTGAACAGAACAAATCGAAACTGAAAGGTGCCTGGGTTGTGTTTTATTCTGGAGTCAGCATGGGTGGTCCTCAAAAACCAGAAGACCCAGAAATAAAGAAAGCGCTCGATAATCTAGGGATCGCCGGCCGAGTCTACGGCACGACAGATGAAAGAGTTTGGTCTCATGGAACGTATGCCCGAAAAACGATCGACAAGCATCCTTCCGAAGTCCAGATCGTAGTGAGTAAACCAGACTACGATCGAATTACACGAAACATTGGATTTGGCCGAAAGACCGTGCTCGAGTTTCAGGCTGAGAACCTTTGGTTCAAAGGTCCGATTCCTCAGTACAACGTAGTGGGCGAAATCAAAGGCACCGAAAAGCCGGATGAGGTGGTGATCGTTTGTGGCCACTTGGATTCTTGGAACACTCCTGGATCGCAAGGAGCAAACGACAACGGCACCGGAACGGTTACGGCTATAGAGGCGGCTAGAATCCTCTCTGCTGCCCACGCTAAACCGAAGCGCACCATCAGATTCATTCTCTGGTCAGGCGAGGAACAGGGCCTTCTGGGCTCCCTTGCTTACGTCAAGAATCATGAAGCGGAATGGGACAAGATCAGTGCCGTACTCAATGACGACGACGGTAGCAACTATCAGGCAGGCTATTGGGGCTATGCGGTCATGAAGCCGATGTTGCAAGAAGCGTATGCCCCAACGGTGAAAGCGTTCCCCGACATGCCTCAGCACTTTGACGTTTATAGCAACATGGCGAACGATGGGGGAAGCGACCAAGCACCGTTTAACTACGTTGGCATACCTGGTCTCAGCGTTCGACAAGCCGGAAGGCAGAACTATGGGCACGTTTGGCACACCCAATTCGATCGGTACGAAGAGGCGATTCCTGAGTATCTGGTTCAGGCATCGACGAACCACGCGGTGGTCTCCTACTACTTGGCCTGTGCGCCCACTTTACTTCCCCGAGGACCCAAACCGGACCGCAAGAAGTAAAGCTAGACAATGTCAGAAGGAACGAGCGTCAGGATCGAAACTTCTGGCGCACAATTCAATCTTGACGGTAGAAACGTTGTGCCGATCCCTCGCGACACGTAAAGCGGGGTCGGCGCATCGGGATAAAACCCACGAACGTACTTCTCACCAAGCTTGGTATGCATCGGGGTAAACCCGCCAGGGAAGGTGAATTGGCCGCCATGGCTGTGACCGCTCAGTTGGAGAACACAACCACCCGGCAGAAGATCTACCATATCGGGTTCGTGCCAGATCGCAATTCGGGGATCTCCTCCGGCTCTTAACATAGCAAGCATCGGATCGGCTTGGTCTTCTGTGGCCGAGTCGATGCCAACCCAAGTGATTCCCGCATGGGTCCAAGCGTCATTGCGTAGCAACCGAATATTGAGTTCTCGGCAAATGAGTTCCAAGATTTCGGGTGTGCCTCTGTGGTAGTCGTGGTTTCCCGGAACCGCAACGACGTTTCCGTCCATCAACAGCAATGGTTCCAAACACTCCCCCAAAACTCGAGGGGTATCTGGTCGCCAGTCTTGGACAAAGTCGCCGCAGAGAACCACCATATCCGGCTCTGCCTCAAGTGCTTTATCGATCGCCTCAAGGGTGAGATGAATCGAAGCCTTCGAACCAATGTGAAAATCAGATAGAAGAGCGATTCGAAATCCTCGCAGTCGCTCAGGCAATTCAGGGAGCGCCAATGTACGCCGCTCAACCACAAGCCTTCTGGATTCGACGACTGCACCATATGCAAGGGTCGCTACGCCAGCCGCACCCAGTACAAACGCCAAATTCCTTAATCTCATCTTCCTGTTTTACCTTTGTTCATTACGCAGCATTAAGAGTCAAGATCGTGATCTCAGGCCGACAGAACAATCGCCAACGAGGTCCAGATGTACCGATCCCGCGCGTGACGTAGAGCGGAATTCGCGTGTCGGGATAGTAACCCACGATATATTTGTTAGCGCCTCTTGGTGTGTGGACGGGAATGCCACCGGGGAGGCAGATCTGCCCTCCGTGACTATGCCCACTCAATTGCAAGCTGACAAATGTCGGCATGAGATCTACGTAATCGGGCTCGTGGAAGAGAGCCAAGGTTGACTTGGAGAAGGAGTTCCCTTCCAGAAAGCGGAGATCATGCCTGCCTGCGATGGCATCATCCACTCCGGCAACGGTGATACCGCTCACTTCCACTGACTCATTTCGCAATAAACGAACAGGCGAGTTCCGGAGAATCTCCGGCATTTTGGTAACGCTTCTTGTGTCGTAGTCGTGATTCCCCAGCGTGCCCAACACAGGGCACTTGGCATCACGCAAAGGTTCCAGTCCCCGATGGATCAGGGTTCGTGAGGGTTTTTGACCCAATGTGATGAAATCTCCTGGGATCACGATCAAGTCGGGATTCTCTGCCATGGCCAGCCGAAACGCATTGGCTGTATGCTCTGCTTCCGTTGCCGAGTCCACATGTAAATCGGCCAAGAGTGCAACCTTGAATCCATTGGCATCCCAATTTCTCAGTGCCAGATCTCGCTTCTCAACGGTGAGAGTATCCGCTTCAACAGTGGCTGCAGACACTGCAACGAGCGATGTCATTGCTCCCGCAGTCATCCATCTGAGAATGTCCCTACGGGAAGGATCATTCCTGGGCGGTTTGCTCGCCGAATCGGGAAGTTTGGGACTGTCCTTTATGGGCGACCCTTTTCCTGATCATTAGCCATTTTCAGAGTCTGAACATACGATGCGAAAGAGCGATTAACCATCCATTCCGCATAACTGCTTTCAGCTCTCTTTTGTTCCAATTCTTCGGCAATCGCCCTTACTTTGGAAGCAGATGGATGACCTCTCAGCGAGAGGATATAAGCCAAATCCAGCAGGCGGGTCATGTGCTCAGCAATGAATTCCGGCGTCGAACGCTCTTGTCGTGTCTCGGCAAGGACACGATTCCAAGCCTCAGAGCTGAGGTTGCCATCACTTGATTTATCTTCTTCAGAAAGCTTCTTGAGAGTCGGTGCCATCGAGCCCAGTTCAAGTCGCCAACCGTAAAATGGCGTGAACTCATTGAGCATTTCAGCCATCTCATGATCCTCCATTTTGGCAATGGGAACTTCTCGACCAGGATGCTCCAGTGGCTTGCTTTTCGGCAACATCGCCCGCCAGTAAGCAATGACGGGTGGCAAAGCTTTTGTGCTTTCAACCGCGTTCGCCAATCTTGCCAAAGCGAATTCGACTGGTATCTCAGCAGAGACATAAGGGGTAGGCGTCAAATTTCGGAGTCTTGTCAGCTTTGTATGGGCTTCATCCAAGGTGGTTGCATCTTCGACTGCCCGAGTAATGCCTTGGGTTGGATGGACGTGCGCTACCAGCCAAAGAACACGCGTACGATCCTCTTTGCCGTAGGTGATGACAGAATCGCCGATACCATCTGCACTGACCATGAAGGCGGCCTGAATGGGTTCAATAGGATCTTCTAATCCAGCGGCAAGCTCTTCAATTTCTCGAGGTTCAAATCCAGCCTGAGACAATAGATATAGGACTTTGCGAAGGGCTTTCCTGTCCGGCTTGTCGGGCAAGCCAAGCTCCAGTTCTGCAATGGTATCCACCAATCCTTGACTAGGATCGATTTTTGCCAGCTTCTCGAACTCGCTCCATTGGCGAGCCTTGATCCAACCACTCCACTCGCGTCTCATGTTCGGGTTAAGTTTATCCGGTAAAGGGACAACTCACTCCCTCCTGCTTGGTGAACTGGCGAAAATGTCACATCCGAGGAGAAAGCGTCACCTAAGAATGTAAGCATGAGGTGCAGGATCGTGCCGCACTTCTGACAAAACTGTAAATCCAAATAACAGGATGCACGATTCAAATAATGTTAAGGAACGTTGAACCAATCGGGCCCTGATAAGATGCGCTCTGTCAAATATCCGCCTAAGTGGAATAATCTCTTAATCTGAATTGTTAAGAACAAGCCCTAAACGCTTTACGGCGGGCAAGTCCCTTAATAATTCCTTAACTCACTATCGGTAGTTTTCGGGTTTAAGTATCCCAAGCTACCCTTCAAGCGTCATGCCATTCCTGAAACCAATCCGCTCTAGCATTCTTGCCATCTTCACGGCAGGAATATTTATGTGTGGATGCACCAACTCTCAAGGACTGGATCGGACGGCCACGACAGGTTCAGGCTCCCAAATTGCTGGCAAGCTGGATATTGACGGAAGCACCACCGTTTATCCGATTGTTCAGCAATTAGCAGAAGACTTTAAAGACGAAAACACTGAGGTGGACGTGACCGTCAACAAATCGGGCACCGGGAGTGGTTTTCAGAAGTTCTTGCGACAAGAGATCGATGTTGCCGCTGCGTCGAGAGGGATCGAGCCCTCCGAAGATGCTGAGCTCAAGGCAAAGGGAATTGGCTATATAGAAATCCCAATTGCTTACGATGGCATCTCAGTCGTCATTAATCCTGCTAATAAGTGGGTTCAAAGCCTAACGACGGATGAACTTAGACTGGCATGGTCCTCCACCAGCAAAATCAAGTACTGGTCCGATATCCGGCCTGATTTTCCCAAGCAAAAAATCTCATTCTACGGCCCAACCGACAACCACGGAACGTACGAATACTTCACCGAGGCGATCAATAAGAAGAAAGGAGACCTACGGGAAGACTGTCAGAAGAACCAGGAGTACAACGCCATCGTCCATGCAGTTCATAGTGACGTTTACGGTATCGGCTATCTGGGATTCAACTACTACGATCAGAACAAGGACAAGCTGAAGGTTGTTCCAATTGATGGGGGGAAGGGTGCAATCTCCCCGTCCACTGAAACGATCGCAAACGGGACATACTCGCCTTTATCCCGTCCACTCTTCTTGTATGTAAACAAACTGTCTTACGATCAAAAGCCTCAGGTGAGAGCGTTTGTTCAATTTGCATTGGGGCAGAAAGGGAATCAAGCCGTAAAGGAATCGAGCTATGTCCTGCTCCCCAAAGACTTACACCATCTCGTTGTTCAACATGTCAATCGAGAAAAGACCGGTACTCTCTTTGCCAACGTTGCACCTGGTACTCGATTGAGCGATTTGTATCCTCGGGTGAAGTAGTTTTTTGATGCCCGGTAGTCCAGTGATTCCAGACGACAGCAGGTTAGAGGCAGCCCGATTCCAAGGAAGAATCGGACTCCGCACCTTCGGCGAACGGATCATTAAAGGCATCTGTTTCTCGTTTGCCCTCGTCTCCGTCATAACCACGCTAGGGATCATCTACGTTCTCATTAGTCAGTCGCTTCCGTTTTTCACCGAGGTCTCACCAACAAAATTCCTTTCTGGCAGGGTTTGGGCACCAACACCGGAGCCAGGCAAGTTTGGAGTAATTCCGTTGGTCACTGGCACCTTGATGATCACGGTTGGCTCAGGCATTATTTCGATCCCTTTGGGTCTGCTCAGTGCCATCTTTATGAGTGAGTATGCTCCTAAGCGGCTGCGAGGGTTACTCAAACCTTTGCTGGAACTTCTGGCTGGAATTCCAACGGTTGTCTACGGCTACTTTGGCCTGTTTGTGGTGACACCAGTCCTTAAGCAGTTCATTCCAGGAATTGAAAGCTCCAATGCTCTTTCAGGAGCGATCGTAGTGGGGATCATGATCCTCCCTCTGGTCTCATCGCTCTGCGAGGACGCCTTGACGGCAGTGCCACACTCCCTGCGGGAGGCCGCTTACGGCCTAGGAGCCACCAAGACAGAAGTTACAACCCGTACGGTTTTACCGGCAGCATTGTCTGGGGTGATGGCGTCGTTCATTCTGGCCCTTTCGCGGGCCTTTGGTGAGACGATGGCCGTGACGCTTGCAGCTGGGTCCAATCCAGTTTTGACCTTCAATCCTACGAAGGCAATTGAAACGATGACCGCTTACATCGTATCAACCAGTAAAGGTGACGCAGGCCAAGGAACAATACGCTACAACTCCATCTTCGCAGTTGGCGTGATGCTTTTCTTCCTCACCATGGTCATGAATGTGATTGCTCATCGACTGGTGAAGAAATTCAGGCAGGTTTATTCGTGAGCTTGGTTAGAAGCCCTCAGAAGCATCGTCGACGTCGTCAGCAAGTCGACCAGATATTCACAATGCTTTGCTTCTTGGCCGCAAGTATCGGAGTTCTTGTGCTTGGGATTTTCTTGTACCGGATCATTGCAGACGGGCTGCCCCACCTCAACACTCAGTTCTTGACCTCCAATTTATCTTCGCGTCCCCAAAAGACGGGTATTTGGCCTGCAGTCGTGGGAAGTGCCTATGTCATGGTTCTGACCGCTCTTTTCGCCATACCCACAGGGATTGGAGCGGCGATCTACTTAGAGGAGTTAAACACCCGCAAGAGCAAACTGACCGATTTCATCCAGCTCAACATCGCCAATTTGGCGGGTGTTCCGTCGATCGTTTTCGGCATGATGGGATTGGCTGTTTTTGTCAGATGGATGGCCCTCAAAGAAAGCATCCTTTCAGGAGCACTGACGATGAGTCTGCTCATTTTGCCGATGGTGATTCTAATCACTCAAGAGGCACTACGAGCCGTACCCAAGAGCTACCGTGATGGATCGTTGGCACTCGGTTCAACCCACTGGCAGGCGATTCGTTATCAAGTACTCCCAGCGGCTGCCCAGGGAATTTTCACCGGAATTATCTTATCCATCTCGCGTGCAGTTGGGGAGACCGCACCCCTAATTGTTGTGGGAGCAGCAGCCTATGTCACTTCCCTTCCTCATAGCCTTCAAGATCGATATACGGTGTTGCCAATCAAGATCTTCGACTGGTCCGGTGAGGCCAAGAAGGGATTCAATGACGCTGCCGCTTCGGCGATTTTGGTGTTGATGATCGCACTTTTATTGTTGAACTCCGTCGCGATCTATCTGCGTGGCAGATCCAGAAAGAATCAGTAGGTGCCGTCAAGTTGGCAAACTTAGTCGTCTTTTCTCAATATTCCTCTGTAGGGGTTTGTCTCAGTTTGGAAACGTTTTCCTATACGAAGTGACCCTTTTATGTGTTTACACAGGGCGGAATTAGAGGTACCCTTCCTCCTCTGATGAGGTGGATTTTAACAGTGCTGCTGGTCATGATGACAGTAGCGGCATATGGCAACAGAATCCTCCTGGTCCCGCTTGATAGCCGCCCTGCACCCGGTCAATTTGCCCAGATGATCGGCCGGATTGACGGTGTCGACGTGCGCATGCCGCCATTTACGACGCTTGGACGATTTACAACTCCAGGGAACCCTGATCGTATTTTGGACTGGCTTGAAAGTCAGGACATGGCCGACGTGTCGTCAATCATCGCCAGTACCGATATGATTTGCTACGGAGGCTTGATTGCTTCCCGCATTTACGATGTTTCGTCGGTGGTCGCATCTCGGAGGCTTTCTCGCCTGATGGATATCAAGAGAAAGCATCCCAAGGTCAAGCTGTATATTTTTAGTGCCACGATGCGTTTGGCACCCACCGCGACCCTCAAGGCATCGAAGTTTCGACTTAAGCTAGCCCGGTATGAAGAGCTCAAAGATGTTGCTGCGCGTACGAACGATGCCAAGGCTAAGTCGGAAATGCGAATACTTAGAAAGAAGATTCCGATTGGCGAAATCGAGCAATACGAACTGACCCGGCAGCGCAACCACCGAATTCAGACTCTATTGGTTCAAATGACCAAGGACTCGCTCATCGACTTCTTGGTGCTTGGCCAAGACGATGCTCGACCATTCGGACCTCACGTCGCAGAAAATGACGAGTTGAGACAACTCGTCCATCAAAATGCCCTGGAGTGGAAAGTCTATTTCTGCGAAGGCGTTGACCAACATGCGATCGTTCTTTTGAGTCGCGCCCTTCTCAAAGAGATCGGCTGGACCCCGCGAGTAAAAGTTGTCTATTCCGACGAAGCAGGAAAGAACAGTTACGCAAGCTACGAATCCAAGAAAATTGGCGACAGCCTGTCGGAACAGCTTTTAGCCAGTGGCGCTCGCCCAATTGGTCGAGATGGTGAATTCGATTACACCCTCTATCTCAACACTCCTGGTAGAAGAGAAGCTCCGTTTCGTCACTTCTTAGAGAACCTCAAGAGCGACTTAGATAAAGGTGAGCCGGTTGCCGTTGCCGACATTAACCTAGCGACGGACGGAACCGCTGATCCCGACCTATTCCAAGCTCTTTGGGATCAAGACCGCCTCACCAAACTTCTGGCCTATGCTGGATGGAACACCGCTGGTAACACGATCGGTACGACCATTCCAGCCGCGAACATTTACTTACTTGCCAAGCGAACAGATGTGGATCCATTGGTTCGAGAAGTCGCTCAGCGTGAGTTTCTCATTCATCGCTTCATCAACGACTATGCTTATCACAAATTCACTCGACCATCAGCCTATGCGCTGATCGAGCCCAGCCACCATGAGGAAATCTATGGTGATGAATGGGACGAAGTGAATACTTATGTTTCTCGAGACCTCCTCAAACACTTGCGTGTCTTCTTCGATCAAGGATTTTTGGGACGATCATTCACCGCGGGTGATCGAAATTATCAGTTTGTGGGATTGAGTGACACCAAAGTTTGGTTGCCATGGCCAAGACCGTATGAGGCAAGGCTAGAGTTTCACATCCAAGTCCGGCAAGAGTAGAAGCAGATTAGCGATTGAACAGATTGTTCTCGCGTGCAATTCTCATACCGAGTTTAGCCAGTGACACCAAAGGCAGCTTACGAACTTCTTCCGGTGTGAACCACTCGCACACGTCGGTCGTACCACCCTTCTCGTAAGTTAAAGTTCCACCGTCAACTCGAACGCGATAGATCAATCGAATGGCATGCATTCGTGCGTCAGTGAAATGGAAAAGCTCGGAATTGACCGTGAGAACTTCGGGAAGAGAAACCTTGAGTCCTGTTTCTTCAAAAACCTCTCGAACTACCGTGCTATCGGGGTGTTCGCCGAATTCCACTTTGCCACCCGGCAACGTCCACATACCTTCTGAACCGGTAAGGTTGGTCAGCCGACAAAGCAGGATTTTGCCCTCCTTAACAATAAGAGCATACGCCGCTAGCCGCTGGACTTCTGGTTTTGTGTGGACCTCGGGCACGGGAATGTAAGGATACCTTGACAACCGAGGTCCGCAAAATGGTTTCCGCACCTTAACGATTGAGTCAAGTGGAATTTCCAGAGATTTTGAATGCAATGTTAAGGTTTAACACACTTTTGCGATTGCCTTTGGGTGGAGCGGTGCAATCACAGGGCAGAAGTGAGAATTCCTGAATGAGGGGTTAAGGGTTTGAGATGACTGGGAAACACAGAGCTAAATGCCGAGGATGTGCGATCCGCCTTTGCAGGCTTTAAAGCCATGGATGGGCCGACCTCTTACTTCACCTGCCCGAGCGAGTTTAGAGCCGTATCGGTCCCGACTTAGGATTGGAGCCAGGTCAAGCGAACAGGCGTTAGAACTGATATGCTTTGCCATGCGATTGATTCCGACTTCGATCCTTCTGGTATCGTTGCTGGCCATGAAGGCCGCCGCCCAGTCTGTAGATCCCTCGGTAAGCGAAATGCGATTTCCCCTCGAAAGATTCCAAGCGGATCTCTCTGTTTTGAGCCGAAAGTACACAGTCCCTCTCTCACGGGCGCAACACAATCGGATGGTGGGTTTCTATAAAGAATCTCTTGATTCGCTGGAAAAACTTCCATTCGATTCTATGAGCCACCCCGGACAAGTTGACTTCCTCCTGTTCAAGAACCATCTTCAGCACGCGCTCAAGCGCCTGAGTCAGGAGCAAATTAAGGAAGACGAGATGCAGCCGATTCTTCCTTTTGCTCAGACAATTGTTAAGATTGAAGAGGCTTGGCAGGCAATGGAAACACCACAGCCTCAGCAGACTGCAACCACATTGAACGACTTGGCCAAGGGGATTCAGGCTGCCAAGCATTCAGTCGATAAAGGATTGAAAGTCGATCGAGTAGTCGCCAATCGAGCTGTTCTTACTTTGCAGAGAATTCGAAGTTCAATTAATGATTGGTTCAATTTCTACAACGGGTATGACCCGTTGTTCTCTTGGTGGGTCTCTGAACCTTTCAAGGAAGTCAACAAAGCGCTTGAGGAGTACACCAACGATGTGCGAGACAAGCTAGTGGGGATCAAGCTAGATGATAAGACTACGATCATCGGTGATCCGATCGGGGATAAGGCTTTGAAGGAAGAACTTGAAGATGCCATGATCCCTTACACACCTTCAGAAATCATCGAGATCGCCGATAAGGAATTTGCCTGGTGCGAAGTCGAGATGAAAAAGGCATCACACGAATTGGGTTACGGCGACGACTGGAAGAAGGCTCTCGAACACACCAAGCAGCAGTATGTCGAGCCCGGAAAACAGCCAGAACTCATCCGTTCCTTGGCAGAAGAGGCGGCCAAGTTCGTCATGGACCGAGATTTGGTCACCGTCCCACCCCTGGCGATCGAAGGATATCGGATGTCGATGATGTCACCCGATCGGCAACTGGTCAACCCATTTTTCTTGGGTGGAGAAGAGATTCAAGTCTCGTATCCGACTGATACGATGACTCATGACCAGAAAATGATGAGCATGCGAGGGAACAACCGGCACTTTGCACGAGCAACGGTTCACCACGAACTGATTCCAGGCCACCACCTTCAAGGGTATATGCAAGAGCGGTACCGTCCGTACCGTCAGCTGTTTTACACCCCTTTCTGGGTTGAAGGCTGGGCTCTCTATTGGGAAATGTTGCTTTGGGATCTCAATTTTGCAAAGTCTCCAGAGGACAAAGTTGGAATGCTTTTCTGGCGAATGCACCGGTGTGCCCGGATTATCTTCTCCCTAAGCTTCCACACTGGCAAAATGACACCCCAACAGTGTGTTGATTTCCTTGTTGATCGAGTTGGGCACGAACGTGACAATGCAGCGGCAGAGGTTCGACGCTCATTTGGCGGATCGTATGAGCCACTTTATCAGGCAGCCTATATGCTGGGAGGGTTACAGATTCGCTCTCTACGACATGAATTGGTATCTACGGGCAAGATGACGGACAAGCAATTTCACGATGCGATTCTGCATGAAAACTCGATTCCGATCGAAATGGTGCGAGCCAGCTTGGAATCGTTGCCATTGAAGAAAGATCAAACTTCCTCTTGGCGGTTCTATGACAAACCTTGAACATATATCTTTCGTTGAGCCTCGCCAGACGGAATTAAAAACGAATCTTGAGAAACCCAAATCCACCTTACTGGCATCGTAATTGGATGACCTTGTTTCGAAGCATTGCGACTTCAAGACTTTCTACGAGAGAAAGAACCCATTTAACCGGCTCATGAGTCTGAGTTTGAGACTAATGAGCCAGGCCCCCTCGTCTGTAACAGAAAAAGGTGATCCTTTCGGCCAGTAGGTTGGACTGGTAAGATAGGAACACAGTTTTGCGCGAGCATTTGAACTTATGATCCCATCCGTCCTTGCATCCGCTCAGATTGTCGCCAGCTATGCGGCAGTCACCCCTTCCGCTCCAGTTCCTGCTGGTGTAGGAGCCCTTGCTCCCGCTCCATTCACTGCGGTTGCAGCCAAACAAAATCAGACTGATGCACCCAAGGTTGGCACACCAGCTCCAGCACCCAAGCTGAAGTTTGTCGAATCGGGCTATTTTGATGCTGGCTACGAAAAGCTTATCGGCGTGTTTAGCGATGAGATCTTGCACGGAGGCGTTCGCTATGGCCAAGACGACCTTACCGCTTTCGTTCGAAACAGCAGTTTGGACACTCGTGGCACGGGTCTTCCCTATCCTCAGTCCGTAACCGGTACAACGATCGGTTTCGAAGCACGACACTGGTTCCCCAAGAATCAGATGTTCGCCACATTCCAAATGGGTGACATTGTGGGTGGCCCGAACAAAGGCAAGACAGATACCCGATACGGTCTAGTGGGCTACACCAACTGGGTTCACGAGTCATGGTTCAGCGATGTCTATGGCGAGCTGTTCTATATCCCGATCGCAGGCGACACTTTCTTTGACCTTCGATTCCGAAGCGGTAAGACTTTGGCCAAAGATAAGGACGGCAACTACTTCTGGGTTTACATGGTAGGTCAGGGATGGGCGGCAGGACAAGGCACAAGTGGAACTGAGAACCGAGTTGAAGCCGGTCCTGGAATTGCGTACGTCTACAGAAAATTGGCCCTTTCAGTGAATTTGGAAATGCGCGGTGGCTACTCGTTCCGCGGCCCGATCCCGAATCCGCTTTATTTCAACCCGACACTGATCATCTCCGCCGGTTTCGATAAGTAGTTAGTGTCCTTGATCGATTCCCCATGATCTCCATGGGGAATCGGACCATTACAGAGGGGTAACTCCTTCCACTTCTTTCCACGATTTTTCGAACTGTGTCAAACGACTCGCAGGGAAAGGGCCTGAGTCCAGTATCGAGCTCTGACCTGTCTGATCTAAGGTCAACCATGTTCGAGCGCAGTAAGTATTGCCCGCGGGAACCTAATGTTCGATTGAAAACGGGTTATGACCCTCTTCTCGGGAGCGGCGGAATCGGTCGATAACACCCAGTGCGTCTCGAGCGGCATCTTGCTCGGCTTCTTTCTTACTTCGACCTTCACCCTCACCGATCGGCTCATTATCGAAGATCACCTGAACATGGAATCGCTTCTCATGAGCAACTCCACTCTCCCGTACAACGCGATAGACCGGAGACTGGCGCCAAAAACTCTGCGCGACCTCTTGCAGCTTGGATTTGTAGTCGTTAGGACTGACATCTCCCCCACTGATTCGCATTAGATAGGGATGCAATTGCTCCAATACAAACCAACGTGCCACCTCGAGCCCCGATTCAAGATAGACGCTTCCAATGACCGCTTCTAAAACGTCGGCCAGGATTGATGGTCGATTTCGGCCGCCAGTGGCTTCTTCACTGGGACCAACCTCGATGAACTCATCCAAGCCCAGCTTCTTTGCCACCTCAGCAAGTGGCGCTTCTTGGACTACGCTTGACTTTGCTTTGGAAAGCATCCCCTGGTCCCAACCCGAGTGATGCTCGTACAGATACTGGGCAATCACCAGACCAAGCACCGAGTCGCCGAAGAACTCCAGACGCTCATAGCTATCGGCCACCGGATTCGGGGCCGCGCTACGATGCCTCATGGCAAGCTTAAAGAGCTCTTCGTTGCGAAGCGGTATCGGTTTGGGGATCATGCAATGCGCTTGCTGAGGGCTTCTGCTATTCGCGCAACTCCTTTCTCAATGTCGGCTCGGCTGGTGGCATAGCTCAGTCGAATGTGGCCAGGTCCTTGGAAAACCGATCCGGGCACGACTGCTACTTTTGCTTCTTCCAGTAAATACGCGGCAAGATCCAGATCTGATTTTAGGTCTTCTCCAAGAAATGCAGAAACATCGGGAAAAGCATAGAATGCCCCCTTGGGCTTCTGCATCTTGACCCCGGGAATATCGGTTAGAAGTCGATGAATGAGATCTCGTCGAGCCTCGAACTCCGTTCGCATTTCTTGAATGGTGTCGGCAGGCATACTCAATGCCACAACCGCACCTCGTTGAGCAAATGAGGTCGGGTTACTGGTGACCTGATCTTGGAAGTTGCTCATTGCCTTGGCTACAGCCAAAGGAGCAGCTGCATAGCCGATTCTCCAACCAGTCATCGAATAGCTCTTGGAGCATCCGTTAATCGTGATCGTTCTTTCATACACTTCGGAACCGAGTGAGGCAAAGGCAGTGTGTTTCTCACCATCGTAGATCAGATGCTCATAGATCTCGTCGGCGATGACCCAAAGGTTGTTCTTCAGTGCTAAAGCAGCAATCTCCTTCAGAGTTTCTCTTGGAAGAACTGCACCAGTGGGATTGCTGGGGCTGTTGACAAGAATTGCCTTGGTTTTCGAAGTTACGGCTGCTTTAAGATCGTCGTAAGTTGGAACAAAGCCTGACTCGGCACTAGCCTGGACAACGACCGGTACGCCCCCTGCCAACTGTATTTGATCCGCATAGGTCATCCAGTAAGGTGCAATCAAGATGACCTCGTCACCTGGATCGATCAGCACTTGCATCGTGTTATAGACCGAGTGCTTGGCACCACAGCTTACGATAACCTGTTCTGGGGTGTACTTCAGACCGTTTTCCCGTTCTAGCTTTTCGACGACTGCCTTTCGAAGAGCCGGGATTCCAGCTGAAGGGGTGTATTTGGTAAACCCCGCTTGGATCGCTTCAATCGCCGCGTCGCAGATTGCTTGTGGAGTGTTGAAATCGGGTTCGCCGGCACCGAAGGAAACAACGTCGATTCCTTCCGCTTTCATTGCATTCGCTTTCGAAGTGATTGCAAGGGTGGGCGATGGCTTCAAAAGGCCGGTTCGTGCGGACAAGCTGAGGGTATTCACCAAGCGGAAGTATACCGAGACGCTATAATCGCCCCGTGGGCAACTCAATTCGTAACCGTCGTAGCCCACAGGCTGTTTTGATAACCCTAGCGATATTACTAGGTATCGCCTTGGTCATCCACATCATGGTCGGCGGCTCCATGCACCTCTCCCCTTTGCAAGTTCTCTCCGAGATCTTTCATGGCCGCCTCCCTGATTCAAACACCACCGAAGCGAACAGTGTGGTGTGGGCGATTCGCCTCCCACGAGCCATTGAGTGTGTTCTCGTGGGTGGAATTCTTGGACTCGTTGGATCAGCGTTTCAGGCCCAACTGAGAAACCCACTCGCAGAACCTTATATTGTGGGAGTCAGCTCGGGTGCAGCAATCGGTAGTGCGATCGCCATGATTGTGGGCTGGGATGTTTGGATGGGAGGACTCGGTGCGGCTGCATTCGGGTTTGTCACCGGAATGGCATCGCTTGGCTTGGTCTACAGCCTTGCCAGCAGACGAGGAGTCGTGGATGTGACTTCACTTCTCCTCTCTGGAGTCGTGGTGGGCTCACTCATGGCCTCTCTCCTTTCTCTTTGCCTCCTGCTCGCTCACCAGGATACAAACAAGGTCCTTTCGTGGCTCCTGGGCAATATGGGGACCGCAAACTTCGAAAAGGATGCCTTGCTGGCGGGGGCTCTGTTGATTGGGGCTGTGGTCTTGATTTTGCAGACCCGGCGCCTCAATGCCTTTGCAATCGGAGAGGAGGTAGCACTTAGGCTGGGAGTGGATGTGGGCAGACTTCGAGCCGTGGTTCTCATTATGGGAACAGCAATGACCGCTGCGGCGGTCGGCACAGTGGGAATCATCGGTTTCCTGGGGTTGGTTGCTCCCCATATCTCTCGCAAGATACTCGGGGTGGACTGGCGCTATTCATTGACTGGATCAGGATTTGTAGGCGGGATTCTTCTTCTGGGGTCTGACCTTTTGGCTCAAAGAATTGGCACCCTATTTGGCACTGTGATCGGAGATTTACCCGTCGGTATCGTTACCGCTTTGGTCGGCGCTCCTTCCCTGTTGATTCTTCTTCGCAAGCGACCATGAATGGTGCATGCTATGGCATGGCTGATTTGGAATATCGAAAGCTGAGTGACACCGAAATCGATTCGGAACTTACAAGACTACCGGGATGGGGCCTGGAAAACGGTCAGATTATCAAACGGTATCAGTTCAAGACTTACAAAGATGGATTGGTATTTGGACTGGCAGTTGGACAAGTCGCCGATCAGCTCAATCATCATCCTGACTTGGAAATTGGATATGCCAGAGTGCGCATTGCCGTCAACACCCACGATGTAGGGGGAATATCCCCCTACGATTTTGAGTTGGCGCGACGCATAGAAAATCTGATCGGCTAATTATTCGTCGATCAGGTACTCAGCGATGAGCTGGGCAAGGTCTTTCAAGGCATCTATATGGGTGCGCTCATAGCCGTGGCTTGTGTCGACTCCCGGTCCAATTAGAGCTACCTCAGCCTGACCACCCGCTCGCCAGTAAACCGATCCATCGCTGCTGTAGTACGGATAGACATCTGGCCGGAGATCAATTCCTACTCGTCCCGAGAGTAGGCGCAACTTGTCGGTTAGATTCTTGCTGTAGGGACCGCTGGAATCTTTGACACAGATCGAGCAGTGGAACTCGTCACCCTGAAGGCCATCGCCGATGCAGGCCATATCCAACACAACCATCTCATGAAGATCGTTCGGCAGACTGTCCATGCCGCCGTGTCCGACCTCTTCAAAGTTGCTTACGAGGAAGGAGACGCTTTGAGCAGGGGTTGTGCCTGCCTGAACTAAAGCCCGGATCGCAGCAAGGGCGCAAGCGACGCATGCCTTATCGTCCAAGAATCGAGAGCGAATAAATCCAGCTTGGCTAACTTCAACTCGTGGATCAAAGTAAACGAAATCACCTACTTCGATGCCGAGGAGTCGAGTCTCTTCTGCCCGGGTGGTCCGCTCATCCAATCGCACTTCCAAAGTGTCTGCGTTTCGAGGTGCGGTATGGGCATCTCGGTTTACGTGAGCCGCTCCGTTGGTGAGAACCAACGACCCGCGAATTTGCTGGCCGGACCGTGTTGCAATCGAGAGACCTTCACTTTCAACAGTAGGCCACATAAGTCCGTTTAATGCGGCAAGCTTCAATCGGCCATTGGGTTTGATTTCTTTTACGATCGCTCCCAACGTGTCTACATGGGCTGTCAGCGCACGGGGTTTGTCGCTGCGATGTCCGTCCAATGAGGCAACGAGGGCCCCTTTTATCGTTCGATGGGTTGTGACGCCCATGCTTTCAAGTTCGCCCTGGACAAAACCAATCGCGTAATCGGTGTCTCCGGTGGGGCTGGGTGTATTGAGTAGGTCCACCAGGGTTTGAACCAGATAGTCGGTTGAGATTTCGAATCGAGCCAAGAATGTCCTCCGCGCTTGCTGGCAAGGTTTACCCCGAATCGGGCAAGGGATGGTATTCCGATCTGATATTTGCGACTTCGCAAGCCTTATATGGAGTTCAAGAGCGAAAGTGGAGAATGACAGGAAGGTCAGACAGGCGGGAATGCTCGAAGGTGATGTCCAAGGTTAGACGCACGAACGAGCACCCCTGAATGAAAAATAATTGGATGAGCAGATAGGAAGACTCTAGCCCCCAAACTTTTGAGCGGCATAGAGAGCAGCCCCGCGGGCGCCTGCCTTATCCCCGTCGGGCGCGACCTCGATCAACAAATCCGCCTGTTCATGCCGATAAGGGATTGCCTTACGAATTCCGTCCAGATACCACTCGCGCAACTCTTCAGCGGCTTCAATGACACCACCACCAATAAAGATCGCATCAGGATCAAAAACGTTGATCATTTGGTCAATATGGGCCGCTAGAGCCAGCGTTTGAGCTCGGAAGATTTCGCGACTCAGTTCGTCCCCTTTTTCCGCAAGGCCACGAACCTTCTTAGCCGCCTCTTTTGGTGGCAGAGTCGCCAGAGGATGATCAGGATACTTCTTCAAGAAGTAGGGTAGGAGATTCAATTCGATACCGGTAAGGCTAGCAATCGACTCCAAGTCGTTCACCTTTCCACAGTTGCAACGAGCGGGGATCGTTCCATCTGGATACCAATTCCCAGGCAGAGTAACGTGACCCAATTCCGCAGCAAAACCGACGCGACCGATAAGAACATGACCATTGGCAACGACTCCTCCACCGAGGCCAGTACCGACGATGAGGGAAACAGATGTCTTGGAGGGATCCGTTCCAAACCGCACCCAGTGAGCATACAGTGCAGCGGCATTACCGTCGTTTAAGAAGCTGACTGGCAAGCCCACGGCCTTCTCGAATGCACCGCGTAAATCAAAGTTCCAATACGCGGAATCCGCAAAGTTGGTGGCACCTTTGGAACACAACACCCCATCAGCACTGATCGGTCCAGGCGTATCCAATCCGATTGCAGTGACATCTGACTTGGTCCATCCGGTCAATTCCAGCGCCTTTTCGAAGGAAGCGACCAGTTGAGCGATGCACGTTGCTGGCCCTTGCGTTACCAGGCTGGGAAGTTCGGCCATCCCCTGAATGCAAAAGCCGTTCTCATCAAACGCTGTCACATTGATCGAATTACCACCAAGATCCAATCCCACAAACTTTGCCATCGAAGGTTCTCTCCTCTTACCGTCTGATCAGCCTACCACCGAGCCAGTCGATCCCACCATAGGTGCATTCAATGCTTGGTCGTGTCCTTTGGTCGGTGGACCGTTTGGACTCGACGCGTGCCGATCGGATGGAACGGTACAACGTGCTCCTGTCGAAGTTTCATGATCTCGCTATAAACGGCATGACGCATCGAAAGTTCGTCGGATAACGTGTCCACTTCGAAGTGACACTGCACCAAAATGGTCATGCCAACGTCATCGGATTCGGACAAATCCACGACAACCTTGTCATGCACCACTTTGTCCATAGTAGCCAAATAGGATCGGATTCCTTCGCAAAGAGCATCAATTCCGTCCACAGATGCATCGTAAGGAACTCGGACTTTCAATTGCTGGCGTCTTGAACGTCTTGAGCTGACATTCTCAACCGAGGCGCGAATCAGGTTCGCATTCGGGAGATTGATCACGGTGTCTTCAAAGGTTCGAATTCGGGTTGAGCGAAGATTAATCTCCTCGACAATTCCCTCAACCTTCTCGATTCGTACATGGTCGCCCATTTTGAACGGCATGTCAAAAAGGATCGTGACCGACCCAAAGATGTTTTCAACCGAATCTTTGGCCGCCAACGCAACTACGATGCCACCGATACCGAGGCTGGCAATAACTGCCGCGACGTTGACATTGAAGAGCGAGCTAAGGGCCACAAACAGGCCAACCGTGATGATCACCAGTCGGACAAACTTCTGGGTCATCGGTAAGAGCAGTCGCTCGGCTCGGTCCGAGACCTCCGCTGCGCGGCTGATCATGTTGTCGCAGGCTGCATCCCAAAGCGCATAAGCCAGCATTGAGAATCCGAAGATCGTAACGGCTTCCAAAACCAAGCTGACACCGCGATCAAGCTTGGGAGGCAGATTCAAAGGTCCAACAAGTGGATAGCAGATTAATGTTCCGCACAAGATACCAAAGGACCGGCGAATCCCTTTGAGAGTGTCTTCTTGAATCTCTCCTGGTAGGTATTTGTTTCGAAGGCGCAACAGGCGACCTGCAAGTCGGTTCGCGATAAAGAAAATGACTCGCCCCAGAACTATGAGCAGAATCAAACCGATCCACTGCCAAAGTTCAACACCCAGATAGTGGCGATGAAACAACTCTGGCAGATCATCTACCCATGAGGGAGTTTCAACGGTAGGGAGTAGATCGTTCATCTTGTTGCCTTCATCTTCGCTATCTTTCTACCAAGAATGACGAATGTCGGTGCCAGAAAAACAGCAGGAAGGAAGTTTGCCGTCTGCAGATCCTTGATATCCAGCAAGCCAAGACCGGTGGCAAAGAGAATTGCTCCGCCAGTAGCAGTTGTTTCCCCGAGAATTCCTTCATCTTCCGCAAGCGGTCGGAGTGGCTTGGCGGCAAGGGTGACCGTTCCTTGATAAATGAGCAAAAGGAAAGCCGTAACGATGACCCCAGCACCCGAGGCTGCCGCCAAGAAGAATGCAGCGATTCCATCCAACGTGGATTTGACACTCAGTAGCTCAATCTTCTTTTCAAGGGCATCCTGCAAACAGCCCAAGAGAGTCATGGGACCAATGCAAAACAAGACGAATGAAGTGACAAGGCCATCAACAAATTTCGGCGATCCAGTCTGCCCAAGATGAACCTTGCACCAGATTGCCAACTGGGCGATATCAGCGTTCAGCCCCAGTGCCAGACCCAATACGCCCCCCATCGCCATCGAGAGAGCGGCAATCAAAGGATTATTTCCTTTCAGGAACATCCGAAGCCCAAGACCACAAGTCACCAATCCGAGCCCATGAAGCGCCACCGATTGATAGGCCACCGGGACACCATTTCCAACAATCCAACCGATGGTGCCTCCGACCAACACTGTGGTCGTATTCAGCAATGTCCCGCGCATTCGGTGTTTGTACCGCATCCACGCAATCCGCCTCATTACGGTAGCCTCTGAGCTCTTCCATGGAAGCAGTACACATCCAAAAGTGGCAGAGTGAATATCCACTTAGTTTTTTATCCGGGATTCACTCTCTAGTGGTCGATTCTGAAATTAATGGATTTAGGATGCTCCGTCGGCTGTACGACGACTGGCAATCAGGCTCGAATCGATTCCATTTACCTGGTGAGGCTATTTTCGTGGCAATCGATAGTTCAGGCGCGATTGTTGCTGTCGGAGGATTGAATCAAGATCCTTCTGGAACGGCTGGCGTCGGGCGGGTCCGTCGAGTCTATGTCCATAGTGGATTTCGCAACCAGGGAATCGGGAAAGAATTGATGCAGAGAATCATCGTAGCGGCTGAACAAGCCCCATTTCAGGTTCTGGAATTGCATGCACCCACCAAGAATGCATCCGAGTTTTATGAGCGACTTGGATTCAATGCCATCACCAGCGAATCTGCAACCCACCGTTTGGATCTCTTAGAGGGGTTCTGAAAGCACGTTGGACAGCATGAACTCAACTTCGTTCATCAGAAGGTCATCACTTTTATCTTGAGCGTAAGCATGGAGAATGACGATGTGGTTCATCGTACGAAATCGAGCCCGTTGCCAAGTGGCCTCGTCAATATCTCCATAGGTTTCACGGAAGATTCGACGACCTTCCTTTGGCAGGAACATCCAAGCGATCGCAATATCCAGGGCTGGGTCGCCCAAATGGGTATCACCAAAATCAATCAATCCGATGACTGACTTTTGATCATTGACCACCACATGACGACTATATAAATCGCCATGGAGCCAAACCAAGGGGCGATCCCAGAGGGGCATTTGGGCAATCTTTCGTGCCAACTCTCGAAATGGCTCAGGAGCAAAATTACTCTCGGCAAGAATCTTGGGTAACCGATAGGTAAGGTCTGCTCGGCGCATATTATCGGTCACTGCAAACGGCACTTCAGTTGGCACCTTGTGCAATTCAGAAAGAAAATTTCCCAGCTGATAGGCACAGCTTGTACGTTCTTCGACGGACCATTCCACCGCTTCGGCAGTCCGTCCAGGGATTATCGGATAACCAGCCACAGCGTAAGGGAAATCGTCCTCCGCATCTGAAAAGAAGCAAGGATTGGGGATTGATAACGGGAGAGGAAATTGGTTCAAGTGTCGCAAGCTTCGATACTCGATCAGCATCAATTCCCCACCCGTTTTTCTTCGGGGCAATCGAAAAACGAACTGTTCGTTAACGAGAAACGCGGAGTTGTCCCATCCAGTTCCGATGTGCTTCAGAGAGTCCATCTGAAGTTCTGGAAACCGTTGACCGATTACCCGACGTGCGACAGCGTCATCAATCTCGACATCAGAGGTCCAAGCATTCATGGAACTAGTGTGAGATACCGTATGCTTGGAATTGCGCAAGCAATACACCAGCCTGATCGACATCTCCAACGATTCGGATGTAACGACAGACAGTCGGCGAAATTTTGTAGACGCGCTGGGGCCCTGGCTTCTTGGACCAATCGGTTTCGGTAGCAACCATCGTCTCCTCGCCGTGGAACTCTCCGGTTAGTGATGTCACGATGTGAAACTTGGTCCAAAAGGCATTGGGGTCTTTGGTGTTTGCAAGAATTGACAGGGTCGTAACCGTCTGAGGATCTTTCAGGTCCACCTGCCACCACTCTCCTGCCTTTCCGGTTGCCGGATGCCAACCATGGTCAGGAGAGATCGTATCTCCATCTACCGCTTCGTTGGGAAGCAAAATCGTGTCGGCACTATCTTCGGTATCCTTACCTCGACAGAGCGACTGATCGCCCATGAGCGCCAAGAACGCAGCCGGAACCTGTGGAACGCCCTTGATTCGGACGAAATTCACCGTCCGGGGCGGAAAGGTTAACTCGATTGGAATGGTTCCCTTGTATCGAGCCAAGACTTCCTCTTCACCCAAAAACGAGCCGGTTAGTGACCCCTCAACGACTACCTCATCATCTGGTTTGACCATGCTTGCCACGTTCACTCCGCACAGTCGATCCACCAAAGATGGCATTTGAGCAAGCATGCCGACAGAAGTCACAAACGGCCCAGACTTCGGCTTTTCGACCTGATTATCCAGTGCAAGGGGCTTGGGTCCTACTATGTCGGCCAGGTCCTCAATCTGATCAGAACCCGCCCGAACATACGTATTGGACTGAAGGGTCATCGGATTGGTGTTCTCAATCGAGAGCGGCTTCACATAATCCACAAACACGTTCTGGAATAGGCGAGTCCCAGCCGGAGATTTCAAATCGCTTACGAATGCGGCGGCGGTTGAGCTACCTGTATCCATAGCAAACGTGTTGGAATCGTAATTGTTCCTAGCACCGTGGTCATCCAAGACGCCGGCTTGGTTGTTTCCTACGATCAAGTTGCCCTTGATCGTGAGGCTTGATGCATTGATCAAATGGATTCCGATCAAACAGTGTGCGGCTACGTTGGAGATTAGCTGATTCTCGGTGGAGGTGCTCTTATCTTCCATCGTCTGGGTTCGGATTTGAAATCCATCGCCGGAAGTCCAACTCACATCATTCGACTCGAATCCGTTGTCTAAGATTCCCAAACTATTTTCGAGTCCCAGACCGATACCAATTCCCTTCCCTTGCACCACCGCGTTCCGAAGAATCTGATTGTGGGCGCTTCCTTCTTCCAGCTCGATGCCACAACTTTTTGCGTTCGCCCCAACGGATTCTCCGGTTCCCACAATTCGATTGTCTCGAACAAGGCAGGCGGTCGAACTTTTCAAGAGAACTCCCCGGCTTATGTTATGCGAAATGTCGGATTTCTCTATCGAGATCTTGGAGCAACCCTCTAAAGCGATTCCGGCACCGAATTTATAACAGTTGATCCCTTGCAAGGATGAATTCGTGCTCTTTTGGATCCGAACCGCAACTGAGTCTGGTTTGGAGTTGCCGTTGATGGTGATGCCTGACATTGTCAGAGACGAGGCTCCGTCAATCGAAATCGCGGTATCGAATCCACTGAATTTCAGATTCTTGACGGTTACGTTGGCAAAGGCACCTATATGCAGACCAACGCCAGAACCATTTCCAACAAGCGTGGCACCATGACCATCCAATACAGTCCCCGGGTGGAGGATTTCCATGGGTTTGCCCAATCGATACTGCTTGTTTTCCAATTGAATGGACAACGGGTTGATGTTCTTCTTGGGTTGCGACTTTTTCGCACTCCCTTGCCCTAACAGGATCGAAGCGACGACTATCGTGACCATATCTCCTCCTATTTTAGCGACCGTTGGTAAGGGTTCACTTGGATCACCTCGTTTTTAGGGCTATCAAAGTTGAACGCATGGCGTTAGGATTTAAGCTGTTTGTTCGATTATTCATAAGGGGAATTTGAAAATGGCTTCGATTCAGGCTTGGTTGACGTCTTACAAACGGGTGGACCCATGGCCGTAACACTGCGCGACATTGCAAAAAGATTAGATATTTCTCACGTTACGGTTTCGTTGGTGCTCAATGACCGTCGAGACGTGACGATATCCGAAGAGACTCGTGCGAGGGTGATTGAAATGGCCCAGCAGATGGGTTATCGTCCCAATCACGCAGCTCGGGCGCTGGCAAAAGGCAGAACTCAGATGATTGCCTTATGGATGGCGAGCCCTTCCAAGCTCTATTACGGAAAGGTATTTGAGACTCTTTATGGGTTGATTCGCGCCGCAGGCTACGAAACCGTTTTCTGTCTTGCCGACTACATGGACACTTCTCGCAAGCCTTACGATTGGCCAGTAGACGGGATCGTTGCAGTCGACACTTATGAATTGGTTGGCAAATACGAACTGCCATCCGGTATTCCAGTCGTTACGATCGGCTCCTATGCCGATAGTCGGTCTGACTCTGTGACCGTTGACATTTACGGGGGCGCAAGTAAAGCCACGCAGCACCTAGTTGATATCGGTTGCAAGCGGATTGCTCACGTCACCACCGAACGGCCCCTGGCAGAAAAGTCTGGCCGATCGGCGGCATTCAAAGCCACATTGAAGACGGCAGGTATCAAGCCGGAACTGATCGTAAGTGAGCACGGTGGACCTACTCGGGTACGGGAAACAGTCAGGAACTACATCAAGAAGCACGGCACCCCTGATGGCATCTTTTGCTACTCGGATGATTATGGATTTGCGACGATGCGTGCTTTGGCTGACTTGGGCATCCAGCCTGGGAAAGAGTGCGCTGTAATCGGATTCGATAACGTCTACGAGGCAGAAATGTCGATACCTTCCCTATCGAGCGTTGCTCAACCCTTGGAAGACATGTGCAAGGTTGGCATCCATTTTCTTCTCAATAGGATCCGTGAACCGCAATTGGATCGACAGGTTTCAACGATCAACATGAACCTCTTTGTGCGTGAAAGCACTCAACGCCCTTAGAGACGCGCGTGCCACAATATTCGTAGAAGGACGTGTCATCGCGTAGCAGGTGTTGCCTGGAGGGCGATGGACAGAAATCCCCATGAACGAAAATACAGTTGATCAATCGACTGCGCTGCTCGAGCAGTTCGCAAATCGCGAGTACGAGCACGGCTGGTCCAGTGATGTGGAAGCCGAAACATTTGAACCGGGTCTGAGCGAAGATGTTGTTCGCCGGATTTCAGCCAAGAAAGAAGAACCAGAGTGGTTACTGAATTGGCGATTGAAGGCATACAAGCACCTTCAGACGATGAAGGTCCCACAATGGCCCAACGTCTACTACCCACCTGTAGATCTGCAATCGATCATCTACTATTCAGCACCCAAGAAGAAGCCCGTGCTCAATTCTTTGGAAGATGCAGATCCTGAAATTCTGAAGACCTTCCAGAAGCTGGGTATTCCTGTGGAAGAACAAAAGGTTCTTCTCAACGTGGCAGGAGCCGCCGAAACACCAGCAGAAGCTATTGCCGGTCAGAGACAACTTTCAGGTGTCGCGGTCGATGCGGTTTTTGACTCCGTTTCCGTTGTCACCACATTCCGCTCCGAATTGGCCAAGCTGGGCATCATTTTCTGCTCCATTCAGGAGGCCGTCAAAGAACATCCTGACCTGGTCCAGGAATATCTGGGAAGTGTTGTTCCCTATAGCGACAACTACTTTGCGACTTTGAATTCAGCGGTCTTTTCGGATGGTTCGTTTGTTTACATTCCGAAAGGTGTTCGATGCCCGATGGAACTGTCGACATACTTCCGAATCAATGCGGCAAACACCGGACAGTTTGAGCGCACTTTGATTATCGCTGCCGAAGGAGCTTATGTAAGCTACTTGGAAGGCTGTACTGCACCGATGCGTGACGAGAATCAGCTACATGCCGCGGTGGTTGAGCTTGTTGCTATGGACGATGCCACGGTGAAATACAGCACTGTTCAGAACTGGTATCCCGGCGATAAAGAAGGAAAGGGTGGCATCTATAACTTCGTAACGAAGCGTGCCCGATGTAAGGGCAAGAGAAGCAAAGTCACTTGGACCCAGGTGGAAACTGGCTCGGCAATTACTTGGAAGTACCCCAGCGTCATTCTGCAGGGGGATGATTCGATCGGAGAGTTTTATAGTGTCGCGCTGACAGCTAACAAGCAACAGGCAGACACCGGAACAAAGATGATTCATATCGGTAAGAACACCCGATCGACAATCGTCTCGAAAGGTATCTCGGCAGGAAATGGTCAGAATACTTATCGGGGATTGGTTAAGGTAAATGCCGGGGCCGAGAATGCTCGAAACTACTCTCAATGCGACTCCATGCTCATGGGGGACCGATGTGGCGCTCACACCTTCCCTTACATTGAGGTGAAAAATCCAACCGCGACGGTAGAGCATGAAGCTTCGACATCCAAGATCGGTGAGGATCAGATTTTCTACTGCAACCAGCGTGGGATTCCCACCGAAGATGCGGTGAATATGATCGTGAGCGGATTCTGCAAAGAAGTCTTCCGAGAGTTACCGATGGAGTTTGCCGTCGAAGCCCAGAAGTTGCTGGGTGTTTCGCTCGAAGGTTCAGTCGGATAACGAAAGTAAAATCCGTAGTCAGCATCCTGATTGACGGAGTTTATTTGTATGGCAAAACGAGAGGCATGATGCCTCTCGTTTTGCTTTTGTTTAGGGTGCCCTTCCGTGGGCGCCACATTCCGTCCTTCAAGCTTTCCCGCCTGATTCCCTGAACATCGCTTTCTCACCCTTCTGCACTTCCGCGGAGCGGACACACTCCCACCTGTGAGTGAAATGGAATAGGCTAAAGACATGAAACTCACGCGCAGTGCCTTAGGTGTCATTCTCACTTTGCCCGCTTACGCTTTAGCATTCCACCAAGACTCTGGCCGGGTCATCAACCTTTCGATTTACCGAAACAACTTCGCGCTGGTCTCAGAGAAGCGGCAGGTCCATTTGGATGCCGGACACCAGAAGATGGTGGTCGCCGATATCAGCAAGTTGCTCGATCCAAGTTCCGTGCTATTCGATTGGTTCGGAACACCGAACAAACCCGCCATCACAGCCACTGCCTACGATCTAGGGATCGTCAACATGAATCAGGTGGTTAGTCGATTGAACGGTCAACAGGTTCAAATGCTTTGGCCGAGTTCCAACGGACGCCCCGGACAAGCGATCAAAGGCCGTCTGGAAGCGACGCCCAATGGTGACAACTACATCCTGCGCACTAAAGATCAAATGTATATCAGCCCCAATGGGACGCTAGTCGCTCCCGCTGATACAGACGTTTCGACCCTTCCCCTGCTAAGCGTTCAATGCGATAGCCCGACTGATCAAACCGCGACCCTCAGCATGTCATATCTCACCGGTGGGATGTCTTGGACTGCAGATTACGTTGCAAGGCTCCAACCCTCCTCCAACTTGATGGAAATTCAATGTTGGGCCACTGTAAGCAACGGGACTGGAATACCGTTTCCCGCATCACAACTCACCCTAATGGCGGGTTCACCCAATGGGGCAATCACGACCCTGCAGGACGGCGGAGTTCGGGTAACGGCGGGCGAAACTCCGGCAACGTTCGGATTAGCCAAACCAGTAGGAAGCATAGGCCTGAACCTAAATTCAAGCTCCGTTACAGGCGGCAGTACTGCGGGCGGCGTAGTCATTCTCAACGCCCCCAGAATGACTGTCGGTGAAACCTACGCATATAAGATTCCTTCCATCGTTTCCATCGGCCAAGACCAGATGAATCGGGTCAGCGTCTTGGGTACCCGAACGGTCCCGATTAAGCGAGACTATGAGATTGAACTTCCGTATCTCAGCGAAAGTGGATTCACGAACAATGGAGAGCCGAACAGCCATATCCAAGCCTCGCTGGATGTGAGATTCGTGAACACGGTGGCGTCCAATCTGGGCATTCCCCTCCCTCTGGGTACCGTTCGAGTTTATGAGCGGGCAAAAGACGGACAAGACCGTTTTATCGGCGCCTCCGAGATTCCAGACACCCCCAAGAAAGACAAGGTATCGCTCTCTCTGGCAAAGGCATTTGATATCTATGGAAGCTGCCGAGTTCTCAGCTCGAAGAAGCTCAGCAAGCACGTCGTGCGAAAGTCGTTCGAGATCCGAGTTCATAATGAAAAGGACACATCAGCGACGGTTCGAGTGGACCTCCCCTACAGTAGTGCTGGCAATCCGGTGTTTCAATCTGTTCCGAGCATCCTGTTAAACCCAGAAGTTGCGGAATGGAAGTTGACTCTCAAAGCTGGAGAGTCCAAAACGATCAACGTGGTGGCGGATGTGAAAGCCTGAGCTTGTGTGCCGGTACCCTAATAGCTATGGCTCAGCCGCAGCTCGATTTTTGGAAGGACATCGCCATCATCTTTGGTGGTGTCCTGGCCCTTACCACGTTCCTGAGTGGAGCGTTGGAGTACATCCGACAGGGACATCAAACTCGGGCAACTCACTTCGTTCAGATGCGTCGCCGCTTCTTGGAAGATCCGATGTTTCGGCAAATTTTAAACAAGCTGGCGATGGATCCCGAATCTTTGCCTGATGTTCCAATTCAAGATCGCCGCAATTTCGTTGGTTTCTTGGAAGAGGTTGCCGTGATGGTGAACTCTGGCCTGATCAAGCCCGAAGTAGCCCATTACATGTTTGGCTATTACGTCCTGCTTACGGAGCAGTGTGAACCATTTTGGTCGGGGTTGCAGCGGGAGAGCCAGTACTGGAGTGTTTTCCGCCGCTTCGCGGAGGAGATGCGGCTGATGCATGGGAAGGAACTACCTTCGCCGAAGGCTTTGAGATTTTAATCCAAGTAGGAGGTTTGGTGGAGTTAACACTGATGGAAAATCGGCTTTCCCCATCTGCACGAATTGTGTAGTAGAACCGATTCTTTTCTGCCCGCCATTCATCCATGGACCTCATGTATCCACCATCCTGACTAAAGGTGAGACCATTGAGTTTTCCGGAGGAAGCAACAAAATCCTTTATCTCGGTGAAGTTGTGGTCAGAGACTTCAGCGCTCACATCCACGTCACGCGTCCCGCTAAGTTCAATATCTAGAACCCTAATGTTGGAGGTTGGTAACAGGCGAAAATAGGGGCGAAGCTTCGATGCTCGGTCGTCTTCCCGAAACCGACTCGCAAACAGGGCTACCGAACTCAGAACCACTCCGAAGCCAACCAAAATCAATAAAAACCGATTGGTCTTCGCCATCGCCTGAGGTTCGATGGCCGTAATGTTTGTCTCACTCTCCGAACGGTCCTGAATTGTCATCGCAGTATCCAGAATACGACCTTTCGACGGTTTTGTGATTTGTAACCGTTCGCTTGGGCCATTCCATGTTTGACCAATTCAGTGTAAAGTCGTTGCTTCGATGGTTCTTTTCCCAATCGCTTTAAGTTCCTTGGCTTTTCTTTCAGTGCAGACCGCTCAAGTTGATGCCCCGATCCGCTCTGCCTACACCAAGCAGGAAGTGATGATTCCCATGCGAGACGGAGAGCGACTTTACACCGCGATATATGCGCCCAAAGAGATCAAAGAACCGTTGCCGTTTGTCCTGATGCGCACTCCATATAGTTGTGCTCCATACGGACCAAATTCATTTCCCGGGCGTCTGGGACCTACAACTCAGTTTGCCAAGGAGCGGTTCATCTTTGTCAACCAGGATGTTCGAGGGCGATATATGTCAGAAGGACATCATCGATTTTCACCACCGATTCATCCAAATAAGAAGACAGTTAAAGATGTCGATGAGTCGACCGATGCTTACGATACGATCGATTGGCTGATCAAGAATGTTGCCAACAACAATGGGAAAGTCGGAATCTGGGGGATCAGTCAACCCGGATTCTATGCCTCCAATGCCCTAATCGGCGCCCATCCGGCATTGAAGTGTGCTTCACCTCAGGCACCCGTAACTGACCGATTCGTGGGTGACGATGACCACCATAATGGTGCCTTTTTCTTGGCTCAAAGGTTCTCTTTCCTCTGGGGATTTGGCTGGCCCCATCCCGTTCCATCGAAGACCTACGGACCTGGCTTCAAGTGGCCCATAAGTGATGCCTATAGGTTCTTCTTAGAGAACGGGTCGCTCGACAACCTGCAGAAGTACTTCAAGCACCGGAACATGTTCTGGGAGCAGATCATGGCTCACGATTCTTACGACGCTTACTGGAAACCCAGAGGAATGGAACAACACTTCCACAACATACGCCCAGCGGTTCTCACGATCGGCGGATGGTTCGATGCTGAGGATCTGTTTGGTGCTCTCCACACCTTTAAAGCGATCGAACATGATAAACAGAATCAACCAGAGTCTGAAGTAACACCGAACATTCTGGTGATGGGCCCCTGGTCGCACGGAAGCTGGTCATCCGAAGATGGAGATCGTTTGGGAGCAATCGAATTTGACCAGAAGACAAGCCTGTACGTGCGAGAAAAGGTCGAGCTTCCGTTTTTCAATGCTTACTTGAAGGACAAGATGGACCCCAAGCTTCCGAAGGCGATCGTATACCAAACGGGTGCCAACCAATGGCGCAACTTTGCTCAATGGCCACCGGTAGAAGCTAAGCCAGCGGCCTTGTATTTTCAAACCGATGGTCAATTAGATTGGAAAGAGGGCAAACCGTCCATGGATACCTACGTGAGTGACCCGAGACGGCCCGTGCCCTACACTTCTGAAATTGGCACGGGAGTGAACCGAACGTTCATGGTCGGAGACCAGCGGTTTGCATGGTCACGTCCTGATGTCATGACATACGAGACTCCCATTTTGACCAAGGACACCACCCTAGCTGGTCCGATTCAGGCTGACCTATATGTTTCCACCAGCGGTACAGATTCTGACTTCGTCGTGAAAGTGATTGATGAATATCCAAACGATGCCGAGATGAACTCGAAAGTGACTCCCCCGGTGCGAATGGCTGGCTATCAGATGCTACTCAGGGCAGAAATCATGAGGGCCAAATTCCGAAACAGCTTGGAGAAGCCGGAACCTATGGTTCCCAATCGGATGACTCATATGAGCTTTGAACTACGCGATGTGCTCCATACCTTCAAAAAGGGGCATCGGATCATGGTTCAAGTTCAGTCTTCCTGGTTCCCACTAGCGGACCTCAATCCGCAACAGTTCGAGCATATCAACTTTGCCAAAAAGACCGATTTCAAAGCTGCTACCCAACACATTTATACGGGCACAGGACATCCAAGTTGTATCCGCGTTCAGACGTTGGAAAACGTACTGCCTGCGAACAATTAGAGTTATCCAGGTGTAATCCCATCGCTCCGGTAGACTGCCGATACGATGCTGCTCACACCTGTTGCGGCTTTTTCCGAGCCCCAAACCTTTGATTATGCGGGTCCGCAATATGGCGTCTCGCTCAGTCGGGAAACGCCTGCTTTCACCGAATTTACGGTGGATCCGCTGAAGAAGGGTCACCTCAAGGTAGGGAACGTGTTGCCGATCAAACTTAGCGGCACCGGATACAAGTTTGAGGCTACTGGCAAGAGTTTCTCTTACGTTAGCGGCCAAAGCAGCAATTGGCTGGTGGAATGCAAGCCGGGCTCACTCGTTCTTTCCTCAAAGTTTCATCCCGGCGAAACACCACAACCGTTTCAGCTGCTGTTCCACCAGAAACAATGCCATGCCACCCTGCTGGGGCTGATGCCAAAGGATCTGCGAGCGGTCACTTCTCCCTGCGTTCTTCACTTACCAGGAGAGGGCTCGTTCTTGGTGCAATCAGCAACTCCAGGAGTTGTTGGGTATGACGCTCGCCGATATGTCGATGCGCCCTTTGTCAAAGTGGAATTCCCTCCCGCTGATGCCAGCCATCCTGTGGTTTCCTATCGACTGGATCCAAAGGCGTTTTACCGTCCGCTACCCGGAATGGCAAATGATGAGAAGTTTGACGGCTATCGGCGCGACTCGCTCACGATCTTTCAGCTCAACCCACGTGAGGGGGTTTTGGCGAATAATTCGTCGAGTGACCCGGTTTCGTTCACTCTCTTTGAATACACCGAGGCGGCGAAATTTGCGCCTCGCCTCGCTCCCGGGCTCAGTCTTTGGGACGTGGTTCGCCAGACATTGGAGCGCTACTCAGGTGGAGTGAAAGGTTACGGTCAAGCTGGTTATGGGAATGATGGGAGGGGAGCAGACTTGGTCCCATGGTCCGCTCCCTACGACTCTGCCGACACCAATCCATCCCTCCTTATGGCAGGCTGCGATTATGTACAGGCAACCAAAGACTTGACTTGGGCCAAGAAGTATTACAAGAGT
>Ga0164297_10000268_pt1 | contig 66836 bp, 54 predicted proteins | sample GEODES058metaG_FD_113539 | JGI IMG/M metagenome (GOLD analysis project Ga0164297, IMG submission 113539) | Dystrophic lake water microbial communities from Trout Bog Lake, Wisconsin, USA - GEODES058 metaG | ecosystem: Environmental > Aquatic > Freshwater > Lake | place: USA: Trout Bog Lake... | reverse complement strand
GCGACGAGTTTGACGCGGCGGACGAAACGCTGTCGGAAATTCTCGACGGCTTGATTGGGCAGTTCTCGGCCACCAACGCCAAATTCGTGAGCGACTACAATAATGCGCGAATCATCGTTGACACCTCGGCCAGCCACGCCAGCCCGAACCAGCCGACGCCCGTGGCGACACCGGCGACACCGAAACCTTAAAACCAAGAATTGGTTTGGGCGACTCTTCGGAGTCGCCCTTTTTGATTGGCGACTAGCATACGCTTGGCTAATCTCCGCTTATGGCCGAATCCAAAACCAGTTGTCCAAAATGCGGTGGACACATTGTTTTCCCGAATGAATTGGCGGGACAAGCGATTGCCTGTCCACATTGCAACGAAACATATTTTCTGCCGAAACCAAAATCTGTCACTCCTTGGATTATCACTGGCGTATTTGCTGTAATTGTTGTTTGTCTTAGTTCATTGCTTGTTATCCAACACCATAAGGCAAAGGGCGAGCCGCAAACTCATTCATTTGCAAAGCCGAGCACATCTGCGGAGGATGCTCCCAAAACACAACCCGACGTAACAGTGTCGAAAAGCGCAGATGACCAAGCCATTGAAAAACTTTGCAAAGAATTTTATGACGGTTTGTCTTCGCAAAACAGCAAGTCAATTTATGATTTGTTGTCTGAAACCTGCAAAAAAGCATTGAAAAAAGAAGACATTTTTATAGATGGCGCAACGTATGAATTTGTGAATTTGGAATCTGTTCAATATAAAAATAGCAGTCTGGGAAAATGTGCAATGGCGCGCGTGAGGCGCAAAGTGCAAGACCATTTGGGAACACAAGAAGGTTTGAAGGATTTGAAGTTTGTTGAAGAAACAGCCGGCTGGAAATATTTTGATGCCAGCGACCTTACAAAAAAGATTATTGATGAATGCATAAAGTCCGGCTTCACGGAACAAGCCAACACAGACATTCAACTAATTCGCGACGGAAATCCGTTTGTTGCGTTGGATGCAAATAATACCAATGCTTTTGAGGCGATTTACAAATCGGATCAAGGTCAGGCGGGTGTTTTTCCTTGGGATTTGGATTTCCTTGTCGAGAGTAACAACATTGACGGATATACCTTGAATTTGAATTATAGCGTTCGCAACAAATCTGAAACCACATGGAGCACGCCGCTATTGGAATTCAATCTCAAATTAAACGGCAAAACTGTATTGAGCGGAAATGATTTGCTGCCGGATATTTCGTCAGGCAGGCAGTTGGAGAGAAACACATCTTTTTTTCTTTCTGGCGAGCCGCAGGAAACAACCAAATATACTTTAGATGTTTATTACTCGATTGGATTCCCGCAAAAATCTCTTCAGCTTGCTCAAAATGTGCCGCTAGAATTCAAGGTTAAAAAAACTTCAGACATCGCGAAATTGGAAATTGTCAGCACACAGTTTGATCAGGCAACAAGCGAAGATTTTCAAGATATGTTGTCTGCGCGGATAAATTATCGAGTGAAAAACATTAGCTCCGAGCCGATTAAAAGCCTCGACGTCAAATGCGTTTGGTTTTCCCAAAATGGGGAGCAGCTTGACCAATCAACCGAATATGTCATCGGGTATGGCGACGTGCCGTTGGGCGTCGGACAATTCAAAACTGGTTTTATTCGCTGCGGCAAGGGTTACAGAAATCTCCGCGTGCCAGTCAAAGTTGATGTGTATTTGGAGTCAGGCGAAAAGCGAAGCCTAATTTTCAAAGGATTATTGATTCGTTAGCCATGCCGAAAAAGCTAGAGCCGCTTAAGATGGATACCCCTGAAAAATTCAGGGCTTATCTTCGTAAATTGTGGGATGAGGTATATTGGGCAAATTTTCATTATGAAATTCTGATTGAATTGTCGCGGCTTTGTGAAGAGAACAAACAAACGGCTAATTTGTCTGCTGTTTTTTGGACTTACACGTTACGCGCACACTATCAGACTGCGATGGTTTACTTGCACCGGATCTATGACCAGAACAAAGAAAGTTTCAATCTACATCGTTTTCTTCTCACAGTTCGGGAAAACCGGGAGATGTTCGATTCCGCTAATGTTCGCCAAAGACGCCAAAGCGATCCTCACGTCGAAAGTTTGATGCAAGCAATTGGTCAGCTTGATCTAGTGCAACTTGATCGTGACATTAGGTTTTCAAGCAATGAAAACGAGAAAGTGAAAACTCTCAATCTTTGGCGCGACCGAGTCAACTTTCATAACGATGAAAGAGAATTGTTCCGGCAGAACCGCTTCGAGGACGAGCACCCATTGCCAGACGTTGGCCTGCTCATTGACAAAGGGTTTGAAATTCTAAATCGCTATTCACAGTATTTCGACACGACCATTTATAGCAAAGGATGTCGGGATTGGAAGGACATGAAATTCGTTTTTGAACATTAAAAAATTCGTGTTCACGGGTGTCCACTCGTGGTTGAAACTTTTCTTCATTCACTTATGGCACGGGCAGTTCATTAAATATTTTCTGTGCGTTGGCATATTCGTTTGCGAACGCGGCATAGTTTAATTATTCTTCGCGGCTTAAATGGATCAATCTCGCTACATTGCGACGCACGTTGCCGGTTTGCCAAAATCCGGCATTCGCGACTTTTTCGACATCGTTGCGAAAATGAAGGATGCGATTTCCCTTGGGGTTGGTGAGCCAGACTTTGATACGCCCTGGCATATTCGCGAAGCGGGAATTTACGCATTGGAAAAGGCAAAACCCATTACACCTCGAATTTGGGGTTGATTGAACTGCGCCGCGCCATCAACAAATACGTCGAGCAGAATTTCAACGTCAGCTACGCGCCGGAGAACGAGGTCATCATCACCGTCGGCGTCAGCGAAGGGCTCGACCTCGCCTGCCGCGCGCTCATCAATCCCGGCGACAAGGTGATGTATCACCAGCCGTGCTACGTCAGCTACATGCCGAGCATCACGCTCGCGCACGGCATTCCCGTGCCCGTGCCGACGTTCGCCAAGGACGGCTTCGCGCTCACCGTGGACGCGCTCCGCGCCGCGTGGCAGCCGGGCTGCAAAATTTTGATGCTCAACCTGCCGTGCAATCCCACCGGCGGCACGTGCGACCGCACGCAGATCGAAGCCATCGCGAAGTTTGCGGTGGAAAAAGATTTGATCGTGTTGAGCGACGAAATTTATTCCGAGCTGACGTTCGAGGGCGTTCACACGAGCATCGCCAGCCTGCCGGGCATGAAGGAGCGCACGATTTTCCTGCACGGATTTTCCAAGGCGTTTTCCATGACCGGCTGGCGCATCGGCTACGCCTGCGGCCCGGCGACGCTCATCGAGGCGATGATGAAGGTGCATCAATACTCGATGCTCTGCGCGTCCATCATCGCGCAGGAAGCCGCCATCGAGGCGCTCGTGCGCGGTGAGGACGCGATGAAAAAATTGCGCGATCAGTATCATCGCCGCCGTGATTTCATCGTGCGCCGGTTCAATGAAATCGGCCTGAAATGCCATCTGCCGCGCGGCTCGTTCTACGCGTTCCCGGACATCAGCAAGACGGGCATGAACGAAAAAGATTTCGCCATCGGTTTGTTGCAGACGGAAAAAGTAGCGATCGTTCCCGGTTCAGCCTTCGGTGAAAACGGCAAAGGCTTCTGCCGCGCGTGCTTTGCGACCAGTTACGAACAACTCATCGAAGCGAGCAACCGCATCGAGCGGCATGTGCAGGCGATTGTCGCGGCGAAGAAATAATCCTTTGCTGGCTTACAGAATCGGGCAGAATCGCGGCGTGAAGGTTTCCACGCCTCAAACCGCCGCCGCGCGACTGAAAAAGTTTTGTCCGCTGCGGCCAAAACTGGCCGTTGTTCTCGGCAGCGGATTTCACCACGTCCTTGCCGAATTGCGCGTCACCAAGAAAATTTCCTACGCGCAAATTCCCGGCTTTCCCCAACCAACGGTCAGCGGTCACGCGGGCGAATTGTATTTTGGCCACCTCGGCCAAACGCCGGTGCTGGTCTTGAGCGGCCGCGCACATTTTTATGAGGGCCACGAAATGGAGCGCGTCACGTTCGCCGCGCGAACATTGGCTGCTTTTGGCATCACCGATTTGCTGCTGACGAACGCGGCGGGCGGCATCAATAAAAATTTTCGCGCGGGCGATTTCATGGTTTTGACCGACCACATCAATTTCATGGGCTTGAATCCGCTGCGCGGCGCGGCAATTTCCGGCCTGCCGCGATTTGTAGATTTGACGGAAGCCTACGACAAAAATTTGCGCGGGGTTTTGTTTCAGGCTGGAAAAATTTCCAAGCTGAAATTACAACGCGGCGTTTATCTGGCCGTAAGCGGACCGAGTTATGAAACGCCGGCGGAGATCCGCGCGTTCGCCGCGCTCGGCGCGGATGCCGTCGGCATGAGCACCGTGCCGGAGGCGATTGCCGCGCGGCAATGCGGTTTGCGCGTCGCCGGAGTTTCGTGCATCACAAATTTGGCGGCGGGCATCAGCAAGGAAAAGCTGTCGCACGCGGAAGTTTTGGAAACGGCGGAGCGCGTGAAAAAATCCGGCGCGGCGCTGATTAAGAATTTTGCAGAGCTTTACGGAAAGATTTGAAACCGCAAAATACGCCAAATACGCAAAAGGATTTTTCAGTTTCATTTCGCGTGGTTCGCGTGGTTCGCGGTTGATAAAAAATGAAAATCAATTCTCAAAAACTCGTGGCGGCAGCGGCGAAAGCACGCGAAGGTTCCGTGTCGCCGTATTCTAAATTCAAAGTGGGCGCGGCGTTACTCACCAAGTCCGGCGAGATTATCGGCGGTGCGAATGTGGAGAGCGCGAGCTATGGTTTGACGTGTTGCGCGGAACGCGTGGCGTTGTTCAAAGCACTGACGGATGGAAAGAAAAATTTTGTGGCGGTCGCGGTCGTGGCGCGTTGCGCTGACGGGCCGATGCCGTGTGGCGCGTGCCGGCAATTGTTGGCGGAATACGCGCCGCATGCAAAGGTATTTGTGGCCGACAGCGCGGATTTAAAAAACGTCCGCACTTTTGCCGTAAAAAAACTTTTGCCAGCGGCGTTCACGCTCGTTCCTTGAGTTTTGAGGAAATGAATGTAGGCTGTCGGACTCGGTATTGATGTGATGAAACCGGAAGTTGTATTTGGTCTGGAGAACGCGGTGTGGCCGGCAGTGCTGGTCAACACTAGCGGAGCCGTGCTCCTGACCAATGCAGCGGCAAAGAATTTTTTTGGGTCCAACCTGGCCGGTGAAGCGGCAAATCTGGCGACGGTGTGGTCGCCGGAAAATACCGGCACGGCGGTGGATTTTTTGACGCGCTGGGAACAAGCGCCGACGGCTAGCGGCGTTTTGAAATTCAAGACGGCGAACGGCGCTGTATCGCCGTTCTTAACGACGGTCTGTCAATTCACCAGCGATGGAAAAAAATGGTTTGTGCTCCAATTGCTGCCGAGTGATGTTACGCCGCCAGCCCAGCCCGCCACGCCGACGGTAGAATTGCAGGCGCTGGTGCCCGGTGATGCGGCCTTGAAACAAAAGCTGGATTGCGTGCTGCAACTGGCCCGAACGGTCTCGCTGGATTTTAATAATGCGCTGACGGGCGTGCTGGCGCATACATCGCTGCTGCTGACGAAGGCGGAGCCGGAACATCCGTGGCGGCGGTCGCTTTTGGAGGTGGAAAAATCAGCACAACGCGCAGCGGAAATTGCGGGCGAGCTGGCGCAATTCAGTCGGCAGGAAAAAGAAAAGAGCCGCGCGCCGGCAGGTAATTTGAATGCGGTGGTGACACGCTGCGCAGAATTTTTTCAGAACGCCCACAGCTCGCGCTTCACCTGGAAATTGTCGCCAGAAAAATCTTTGTTCGCGGCGCGGTTTGATGAAGCGAAGGTGCAACAGGCGATTACCAAAGTTTTGGAGAATGCGGTGGAATCGTTTGGCATTAGCAGCACGGGACAGATTGCGGTTTCCACGCGCAATGTGGAACTGACCGAGGCGACGCAGGATCGCAACGTGCAACTGGCGGCGGGCACCTATGTGTGCGTGGAAATTTCCGACAGCGGTTCGGGCATCGACGCGGAATCTTTGCCGCGCATTTTTGAACCGTTCTTCACGACAAAACGGCCGCCACATCGCGGTCTCGGGCTGGCGTTGGTTTACGGCATCATCACGAATCACGGTGGCGGCGTGGCAATTTCCAGTTTTGCCGGCAAGGGCACTTCCGCACGCGTTTATTTGCCGGCGGATAAAACGCTCTTGCGCGAAGTCATCAGCGCGAGCAAAGAATTGCGCGGCTCCGAAACGGTGTTGGTGGTGGATGATGAAAGTCTGGTGCTGACGATGGCGGAAACCATTTTATCTGATTTTGGCTACAAAGTTTTGACGGCGAGCAATGGACAAAAAGCGTTGGCAGTTTTGAACCAACCCGGCACGAAAGTAGATTTGGTCATTACGGATTTGGTGATGCCAGGCATGGGTGGACGGGAACTGATGGAGCGCGTCCGACAGCTCGATCCCAACCTGCCGGTGATGCCGACGAGCGGTTATGTGCTGCCGGAAGATAAAAAAAATAGCGCAGGCTATTTGCAAAAACCGTTCACGAGCACGGAGCTGTTGATGAATGTGAAAGCTGCGCTGGCGGCAGCAAAGTTGGTTGACGCATAACATCCGTTATGGTTAATTCTTCTTATGCAAATCGAAAGTTTGAAAGTTTTTTGTGATTTAACTGAAACTGAAAGCTTCACCAAAGCGGCGCAAATCAACGGCGTCACCCAATCCGCCGTCAGCCAACAAATCAGCGCGCTGGAGCGAGCCTTCAAGTCGTTATTGATTGAACGCAGCAAGAAAAAATTCCGACTCACGCGCGAAGCTCAGGTGCTTTACGATTACAGCAAGCAGATTATCCAGACTCATGAATCGCTGCACAGCAAGCTGCAGGAATTGAAGGACATCATCTCTGGCACGATTCGCGTCGCGACGATTTATTCCATCGGCCTGCACGATCTGCCGCCGTATGTGAAAAAATTCATGAAGAATTACCCGACCGTGAATGTTCACGTCGAGTATCGTCGCGCCAATCAGGTTTATGACGACGTGTTCAGCAACGTTGTTGACCTCGGGCTGGTGGCGTATCCGCAAAAAGATTCGAAGCTGGAAATTGTTCCGTTGCGCAAGGAACCACTCGTGCTCATCTGCCATCCGCAACATCCCTTCGCCAAACAGAAATCCATCAAGCTCAAGACGCTCGCGGGCCAGAAAGTCATCGGCTTTGAGCCGGATATTCCCACGCGCAAGGCACTGGATAAAATTCTCCGCGAATACGGCGTCGAGATTAAACACGTCATGGAATTCGACAACGTCGAAACCGTAAAGCGCGCGGTGGAAATTGACGCCGGCATCTCAATCGTGCCCATCGGCACCGTCACGCAGGAAATCGCGAAGAATACGCTCGCCGCCGTGCAGATTGAAGATGGCGAATTCTATCGTCCGCTCGCTGCGATTTACAAAAAGAACAAAGTGCTCTCGCCGGCGATGAAGCAATTCTTGGGCACCCTCAAGGAAACAATTTAATTTTTTCTGCAAACGCAAAACGGGCGACGCACAAACGTTGCCCGTTTTTTATTCGTAATAATTAGTTAGTATTTCCCGCCGCAAAGTCCTCGTGGATTTCCGCCGCTGATAATGCGCGATTATAGATGGCAACGTCACTGATGAGTCCTTTGAAATAGCGTTGGGCACTGCATTCTGGACAGGTCATCCGACCATCTTCCGATCCGATCGCGATAAAACTTTCCGGCAACATCGGCGCAATCTCGCCGGGGCGCGACATGGGATTGCCCCATGGCTGACCGTCAATGAATAGCCGCAATTACACCCCATCATAAGTGCCTGCGACATGATGCCAGTGTCCAGCTGTTACCGGCGCGCCGCCGCCGTTCATGTCAGAAATATGCGTGAAATTACCGACGCTGGTAAACCGCTGGCGAAAGCTGGCGTTAGGCAATCCGTAACGCATCCCCGGCTGGCTGGCGGTGAGGCTGATAAAAAAGTTAACGCCCATTTTCCCGCCGTAACAATTGGAGATTTCGACGCCGTAAAAATCGGAAGTAACTAATCCTTGATAACTGTCCATCGCGTTGGCCGCGTCTGCGTTCATCCAAAATTCAATCGTTACCTGACGGGCGGGATTGAGGTCGGACGATTTAGGAATTTTTACAAAGCTGCCGGGCGCGCCAAAATTAAACGCCTGTCCCCGCAGTCCGGGTGCAAAATTCGCATCGCCCACCAACACGCCATTGTGGTGACCGACGCTGTCGTCGGCATTGCCGTCGCCGGACCAAAATGCCAACAAGCCTGGGCGCGTCGGCGGCGAATGTCCGGACGGCGTCACCGAAATTCGGCGGATGGAATTTACGGGTAATTCCACTTGGCCAAAACTGGTCTGGACGCGCAGCTCCGTCGCGGTGAGCTGCACCTTGAGCACGTCGCCGTTGGCAGCCGTCACCTTCATCGCGTTGGTGGCAACGCATTCCATCGAACGCAAGTCTGCCACCGCCAGCTTGCAGTCGCCGAACAACGCGGATTGAAATTTGAAATATTTTTCCGCACTGGTGCCAACCACGCGTGAGCCATCGCGCAGTTCCACCGTCAAACGCGGCGGTAAATTCGTATCAGCGGCTAATAACCTCACGTCGCCCAGCGGCGCGAGGAGAATTGAAATGATGGACAGAAAAAGTAAATTTGGTTTCATGCAGTAAATTTAATTGGAATGCCCCGCTATGTAGTCCGCGTGAATTTCTTCCGCTGGCAAAGCGCGGTTGAAAATTGTCACGTCGCGCATTTCCCCGTCGAAGCGGGAGCGGTTCGGGTGGGCAGCCGGATCCGGCACGCCGAGGTAAAGATTGTTGGGCAAATCAAAATTGATGTCGGTCTCGGTGCCATTGTTATCTTCGTCATTCGTAGGTTGCCCATTGACGTAAAATTTTTGCGTTTTTGTCCGGTCGTCCACCGTAACCGCCACTTGAATCCATTCGCCAAGATGGTTGTTAATCCAACGGCCATTGGCACCGACCGTGGAACCGCCGCGCTTACCGCTCACAAACATAATGTCGTTGTCGCCATTGGCATTCAGAGCGATTTCATAGCCGCCATAAGCGCCGCCCGGCTGATTGCCGCCTTTGCTCAACAATACCGGAAATTCACGCGGTAGCGAATTCGGCTTGATCCACATTTCGATGGTAAGCTGGCGCGTTTGCTGCATGGACACCAAGTCCGCACTGGTAGCTACTTTGACGACGCCCGGTTGGTGCAAGTCCATCAGCGTGTCCGGATCAGTTCCAATATTATTTTTGCCGTCGCCTGTTCCTGACCAAAAGAAAACCAAGCCGGCGCGCGTCTGCCCCGGCCATCGTCCGGCGGTCACCGTCATGCGCCGGAGTGAACTAAAAGACAAATCTACTTTGCCGAAACTGGTTTTGACCGTGAACGTAGAATCCACAAATGCAACCGTCAGCGTATCGCCGTTGATCGTGGACAATTTTACCGAGTTGCTCGAAACGCATTCCACCGCGCGAATGTCTTTCACAGCCAGTTTAATTTTGCCGAGCAACGCAGATTGAAATTCAAAATTCTTCGCCACGCTGTCGCCGACCACGCGTGAACCGTCGCGCAATTCCACCGTCAAACGCGGCGGCGGATACGTGTCAGCGGCGCGGGCGGTAAGGGAAATTAAAAATGTAAAAGCCAGGAAACACAGTGCGATTGTTTTCATAATAATAAATTGGGCCAGTCAGTTAATCGCCGCCGGTTAATTTTTGTTGCCCGCTTCGTATTCACCTTGGATTTCCGCCGCCGAAAGCGCACGGTTGTAGATGGCAACTTCGTCAATCAAACCGCCAAAGCTTTGGCAACTGCCAGCACTGCCAATTTTTAGCGGCGCAGCAATCGCTGCTCCCAAGGTTCCGCCGCCGCTGGCAGCTGGCAATCCGTTGATGTAAACAGTGGCTGTCGTCCCATCATAAGTCACCGCCAGATGTTGCCAGACATTCATCGGTAGTTGGCGGTGCGTGCTTACCCAAAAATTGCCGCTATTGGCGACAAATGCCAGACCGCTCGTCTCATCAAACGCCAATTGGTATTGTATGTTGCCCAGATAACAATTATTGCGCTTGCCAACAATATGTTCGACGGGAGCGTCGCCCGTGCGGAAAACCCAAGTCGAAATGGTCATCGGCATATTACCACTAAAATTAATGCTGTCGTTGGCGGGAATGCTGATACAACTATTTGCGCCCTCAAAAGAGAATGCCTGTCCCACCTTGCCGGGCGCATAACCAACGCCGCCGACCATTTCGGCGGTCTTACCAGACACGCTATCAAGCGAATCGCCATCGCCTGACCATAGTGCGACCAGTCCCGGTGGACGCACATGTGCGCCGCCTGCTGACACAGAAATTTTCCGCACCGAGTCCACGGATAAATCTACCTTGCCAAAACTCGTCTTGATCGCAAACGTAGAATCTACAAACGAAACCATCAGTGAATCGCCGTTAATCACGGACAGTTTTGCGGAATTGCTCGAAATACATTCCACCGAGCGGATGTCTTTCACGGCCAGTTTAATTTTGCCGAGCAATGCGGATTGAAATTCAAAATTCTTCGCCACACTGTCGCCGACCACGCGCGAACCGTCGCGCAATTCCACCGTGAGTTGCGGCGGCGGATTGGTGCCGGAGCTTATACTATTGGTAGAGATGATCTTTGTCGGCGAGCAGGCGGAAAGTAAAATCAGAATCGAAAAACACAAGCCTGAGCGGAAAAGGATTTTCATACTCCGAGCCTGCGCCTGCTGCCCGCTACCGTCAAGGCGAACTTATTTCAGATTCGCGGGATTCAGCGGCTTTAATTCCGGCAGCACAAACAGACCGTCTTTGCGGATAAGTTTGCCGTCAAACCAGATTTCGCCGCCGCCCCATTCCGGGCGCTGAATCAAAACCATGTCCCAGTGAATCGCGCTCTTGTTACCATTGCCGCAATCTTCATACGCCTGACCTGGCGTGAAGTGCAGCGAGCCGGCGATTTTTTCGTCGAACAAAATATCGCACAGCGGATTTAAAATATGCGGGTTGAAACCAATGGCAAATTCGCCAATGAACCGCGCACCGGCATCCGTGTCCAAAATTTCATTCAGCCGTTTCGTATTGTTGGCCGTGGCTTTGACCACTTTGCCGTCGTTCAATTCCAGCCGCACGTTTTCAAACATGGAACCGGAATAAAGCGTCGGTGTATTGAACTGAATGACGCCATTCGCCGAATTTTTTGTCGGGCAGGAAAAAACTTCGCCATCGGGAATGTTTCGCGTGCCTTCGCATTTTTTTGCGCCGATGCCTTTGATGCTGAAAGTTAAATCCGTCCCCGGCCCTTTGATGTGAACGCGGTCCGTGCGTTTCATCAATTTTTCCAGCGGAATCATCGCCTTCGCCATCTTTGCGTAATTCATCGTGCAGACATCGAAGTATAAATTTTCAAACGCCTCCGTGCTCATGCCCGCTGACTGCGCCATGCTCGGCGATGGCCAGCGCAACACGCACCAGCGCGTTTTGTTGACGCGATAATCCAGCACCGGCCGGATGATTTTGGAATACATTTGCATCAACGCGCCCGGCACATCGGCATTTTCCGTGGCGTTCGCGCTGCCGCGCACGGCGACGTAGGCCGCCATTTTTTTCATGCGAAACATTTCCAAATCGCGCACATCGGCAGCGTGCTTTTCGTTCGTGCCGATCAATAATTCACGCCCTACACGCGTGTGGCGCGTTTCGACGAACGGCGTTGCGCCCACCGCGCGCACGGCTCGAATCATCTCCACCGTGAATTCGTCCGGCACATCAATCATGTCCAGCAGGATGCGCTCGCCCTTTTTGAGCGCACAGGAATAATTCACGAGCAGCTTGGCCACTTTGGTGTAACGCGGGTCGGTCATAAAGTTTAAGAAGTATAATAGCATTGGTCGTGTCGGGCAAATCCGCTTTACTCGCTGGCGCGCGCAGTTCATTTTTCCGCGCAATGGTTTTGACCCGCAAAAATTTGGATTGGTGGTGCGAGCGCGGAATTTTATCGCTCGTGCTGGGGATGCTCGTATTCGCGCCGCTGGCATTTGGCGCGGTGGACACTTGGGCTTGGCTCGTTGTGCAAGTTGCGGCGGCGGCGGTTTTTGTTTTGTGGGGCGCGCGGCTGTGGCTGAATCCGCGTGGCAAATTGCTCTGGCCGCCGCTGGCGTGGGTGGTGCTGGCATTCATGGTTTACGCGGTGGCACGCTATTTCACAGCGGACATCGAATACGTCGCGCGGCTGGAAGTAATCCAAGTTTTGCTGTTCGGTTTTTTATTTTTTGCGGTGGTGAATAATTTGCGCGGGCAGGAAGAAATTTCCATCGTCAGCGGCACGCTCATCGCGGTCGGCACGTTCGCAGCGTGTTACGCGGTGGTTCAGCTCACACGCCATTCAAACATGGTCTGGAATCAACTATCTCCCTACATCAACCGCGCTTCCGGCACTTACATTTCGCCCAATAATCTTTCGTGTCTGCTCGCGATGCTGCTGCCGCTGGCATTGGCGTATCTGCTGGTCGGCAAGGTGAACATCGTGACGCGGATTTTGCTGGGTTACGCGGCGGTAGCGATGGCGGCAGGCTTGGCGGTGACGTTTTCGCGCGGCGGCTGGATTGCGGCGACGGCGGGAATTATTTTGCTGTTGGGAATTTTACTCGGCCACGGCAATCACCGGTTGAAAGCGGCGTTGTTGCTGGCGGTGATACTGTTGGGCGGCGGATTTTTGACGTCGCATTATTTATCCAAAACGGTGGGCTATATGCGCCGCGTTGCCGCACCGGATGAGAATCCTGCTATCGGGATAATTGACACGAGCGCGGATTCGCGGCTGATGCTGTGGCAGTCCGCTGTGCAAATGTGGGCGGACAATCCATGGTGCGGCGTGGGGCCAGGACACTATGATTATCGCTTTCCTGAATACCGCCCAGAATGGGTGCAAGGTCGCCCCGACCGCGTGCATAATGATTACCTAAATTTATTGGCGGATTGGGGCGCAGTGGGCGGCGGCATCGTGCTCGCGGGAATGGGCATTTTTATTTTCTGGCTGAAAAAAACGTGGCCGCACGTTCGGCGCGAGGAAAATGATTTTGGCAGCGGGCAAAGCAATCGCTTCGCTTTTTTTATTGGCGCGCTGTGCGGACTGACGGCGTTGACCGTGCATTCCGCAATGGATTTCAATCTACACGTTCCCGCAAACGCGCTCGTGGGCGTGGTTCTGCTCGCGCTCGTCGCGAGTAACGCGCGCTACGCCACGGAGCAATTTTGGTTTCGTCCGCAACTGCCGTTAAAATTAATTTTCTCGACGGCGCTGGGCTTGACCGCAATTTATTTTTCAGTGCAGACGTTGCGCTTGGGCGGCGAAGCGTATTGGCTGGCGCAGGCGGAAGCATTGCCGATTTTTTCAGCGGAGCGGGCGGCGGCTTTGGAAAAAGCTTTCGCCTGCGAGCCAAAAAATTTCACGACGGCCTACGCGATTGGTGAATGTTATCGGCTGCAAAGCCAGACCGTCGAGGGCGATGCTAGCGCCCTTGGCAAAGAAAGTTTGGCTTGGTATGCGCGCGCCATCCGGTTAAACCCCCATGACGGCTACAGTTTTCTCCGCACGGGAATGTGCCTCGATTTGCTAGATCGGTCGCGCGAAGCCGAGCCAGCCTATCGCGCCGCCGAAACGCGTGATCCGAACGGATATTACATCGTGGCGAACATTGGCTGGCACTATGTCCAGATTGGCGATTACGCCGCCGCGCAGGAATGGTTCACCCGGTCACTAAAACTGTGCGACGACAATGATATCGCCAGAAATTACCTAGTCATTTGTCAGTCAAAACTGGCCGCCAAAGCCGCCGGCAAATGGCTGCCCGCGTCTGGTTATTGAGGTAAATGTAAATTGACAACGCTGGCAGGGCGCAGCTATATTCCGGATAGTCAAAAAATCCGAAAAATGTTTTCTATGAAAAAATTTCAGGCACTTCTCGCCACTATCATGTGCGGCTTGGTTTTAGGCATAACGGTCAACGCTGGTGCGCAGGCCAACCAAGCCGGTTTTGCCACCGTCGTGCGGGTGGAAGGCATCGTCAGCTACTCGCTCGGCGACGACCAGTGGCAACCGCTGGTCGCCGGAAAAATCTTGCCCGTGGGCGCTATCGTCCGCACCGGCCACAATGGTGTGACCGATCTCGTGCTTGGCAAAGACATCCAGTTGCCGATAAACGCCCAGCAGATTACGAGCAATCCGGCTCATCCCGCCTACTCCCCGGACTCGAAAGTTACAAGTATCCAAAGCAGAGCGCCGGCGGCGGAACAAAACGTAGTTCGGCTAACGCCTGAAACTACATTGGCCATTGATAAGCTCAACGTCATTGACACCGGCGCAGATACGGTCAGCGACACTGAACTTGATTTGCAGAAAGGTAAAATTTTCGCCAGTGTCAAAAAACTTAACGGCGCTTCCACATATTACATCAAATTGCCCAGTGGGATTGCCGGCGTTCGCGGCACACAATTCAGCGTTGATGTTGCGGGTTCAGTTTCCGTCTCTCACAGCACCGGCGGTGGCGTGGTGCTGACGCTGACACCGCCCGGTGGTGGTGCACCCAAAACCACGGTGGTCGGAGTCGGTTACAGCTACAATCCAACCACGGGAGAGTTAACGCTCGCGAGCAGTGATGTGATTACCATGATGCAGAATTTGTTCAAGGCATTGCAGACGATTTACTCGCCAGTCAATTTCTTCATCTCTCAAAACAATAATGAGTGCTATGTGTCGCCCACCCACGGCGCACCTCCACCCCACCACCATAAGGGCGGCGGCGGTCAGGGTGGTGGCGGTGGTCAAGGCGGCGGTGAGGTTCCTTGATTGACGGTCTGTTTAATTTTCAACCAGCGCAGCCTTGAGTTGCGCTGGTTTTTTGTTTAATCCAACCAGCGTGAAGTTCAAGCGCCCCAAACTTACGCCGTTCCTCATTGCGCTTGTCGTCCTCGCGCTCGTCTGCAGCGTCCGCGCGCTGCGTCTGGATTTCCCTGAACGGTTGGAGCGCATGACTTACGACCTGCGTGTCCGTGCCGCCAGTTGGTTTCCAAAGTCCGCCGCAACGAATCTTGCGTTTGTCGCCATCGAGGAATCCAGCATCAAGGCCGTCCAAAGCGGAAAACTTGGCTACCGTTTCGGGCTGCTCTGGCCGCGTCAAGTTTATGGCCGGCTCGTGGATGAGCTTTCCGCGCAAGGCGTCGAGGCCGTTGGTTTCGACGTGCTTTTCGGCGAGCTTCGCCCTGACCACGCATCGGTGCGGATGGCCGATGGAATTCACTTCGAGGAATCCGACGAGTTTTTTGCCGAGTAATTACGCCGCGCCGGCAATGTCATTCTCGCCACCACGCCCGAACTCGTTCCGCCGCGCCTCTTTGCCACCAACGCGCTCGCGCTCGGCGACATTTCCACCGAGCGCGACGCCGACGGCATTCTGCGCCGTGTAAAAGCCTTTCGCGATTTGCGCCACTGGCATCCGCTCATCCAAAAAATTGCCGACGATCCCGAACTTGCCATCAATCTGACCAACGCCATTTTCGCGCCCGGAAAAATAATTTTGCCGCAGACCGGCCTGACCAATTCGATTGAAATCCCCGTGGATGCGGAAAATAATTTTACCCTCGCCGATTTTGGCGTCGCAAAACTTCCGCCCGGTATCGCGCCCACGGCCAAAGCCTTCACCGACGAACGCGTCTGGCACATGGGCATCCAACTCGCCGCGCAGGAACTCAAGCTCGACCTCGCCAAATCCACCGTGGATTTGCCCGGCGGAAAAATAATTCTGCACGGCGCGAACGGACTTGAGCGCGTCATTCCCGTGGATGCCGACGGTTATTTTTTCGTGGACTGGCGGCTCACGCCCGACGACCCGCACCTACTGCGATTGCCCGTAGAAAGTCTGCTCTGGCAGGATCATCAACGCCTAATTGGCGAAACAAACAACCTGCATGACGATTTTCGCGGTAAGCTCGTCATCGTCGGTTCCACTGTGCAGGGAAACGACCTGACGGATCGTGGCGCCACACCGCTCGAACACGACACGCTCCTCGTCAGCAAACATTGGAACATCGCCAACTCCGTCATCACCGGCCAGTTTCTCCGTCGTGCTGGCACTGATGAAACCGATGCCATCATCATTTTGCTCGGTCTGCTCACGGCGATTTTGACCTGGGAACTGCGCGCCCTCACTGCCTCCGTCGCCACTTTTTTACTCGTAACCGGCTACACCGCGTTCACTTTTTTCGTCTTCATCAAATACGAATTATGGCTGCCGCTCGTCGCTCCCGTGGTCGGCGCCATTTTAGTTGAACACATCAGCCTCGTGACCTATCGCGTCGTCTTCGAGGAACGCGAACAGCGCCGCGTGAAATCCGTTTTTTCCAAAATCGTTTCGCCCGATGTCGTCAACGAACTGCTCGGCGCGGAAAAACTTTCGCTCGGCGGTGCGCGCCGCGAAATCACGGTTTTCTTTGCCGACGTGCGCGGCTTCACCACTTTCACCGACCAATTGCAGGAGGATATTGCCGAATATGTCCGCACCAACAATGTGGATTTAGCGCTGGCGGAAAAATATTTTGAGGAATCTGCCCGCGAGACTTTGGAAATCGTGAATCTCTATCTCGCCGCCGTCGCTGACGCGGTGAAAGACCATAACGGCACGCTCGATAAATACATTGGCGATTGCGTGATGGCGTTTTGGAATGCACCCACGCCGAACGCGCAGCACGCGGTGGTCGCCGTCAAAGCCGCCATTGCCGCGCAACGCGCCATCCACCAATTAAACGAGGTGCGGCTTGAGCAAAACGTCGCGCGTGAATTGGACAACCGCGCGCGCATCGCCGCTGGCCAGCCGCCAAAACCGTTGCACGTTGCGCTCCAACTCGGCACGGGCATCAATACCGGCACAGTCACCGTTGGCTTGATGGGTTCCAATCAACACATCCTGAACTACACGGTTTTTGGGCGCGAAGTGAATCTCGCCAGCCGACTCGAAGGTGTTTCCGGTAGCGGGCGAATCATTATTAGCGACACAACTTACAACCACCTTTTGCGCCACGCACCCGAACTGGCCGCGACCTGTGCGGAATTATTTCCCGTGCAGGTCAAAGGCATCAAGAGCGCCGTCCGCATCTACGAAGTGCCGTGGAAATAGCGAAAAAGTTTTTAATGTTAGGTTTTTAGTTTTAAGTTGGCTGTCTGGTAGCAATGTGAATATAAAACTTATTTTTTTGTTTGGACTCGGCGCGTTGTCGTTTGGTTGTCATACGAGCCCAAAAGAGAATTATCAGCAAGCATTGGATTCAAGCTTATGCCAAATGACTTGCTCGCTAGCGGCGTTACATTCGCTTGATTCGACCAATGTGGTGCAGGCCAGAAAAATTCTTCTGCTCCCTGTTTTCTTAGATTTAGATTTCTGGGCTTCGGCTGACGACTATGCTAAAGCTAACGCCACGGAGGAACAGAAAACTGAATTGCTTTCGCTTGCGCACAAAACCTTGGATTACTTATTGAAACATAAAGAAGAAATTGACCCTAGGTTTCCAGATGTCAAAGCCGGTGTTCGTGGCCTTGAAAAGATTTTGACGCAGCCGGAAGACATTCGCAAACTTCAAGGATTGGCGGACTATTTTTTGCAAGTTGAAAAGAAGATGCCGGAAGTGAATCATTAGACAAACAATTCAAAACTAAAAATTGAAATGCGCACCGCGATTTATCCCGGCAGTTTTGATCCGCTGACGAACGGCCATCTGGACGTCATCCAGCGCGCGGCGAAATTATTCGACCGCGTCATCGTGGCCGTCGCGGAAAACGAGAGCAAACATCCGCTGTTCACACTGGCCGAGCGCGTGGCGCTGGCGAAAAAAGCCGTGGCCAAGCTGCCGAATGTGGAGACGGATTCGTTCAGCACCTTGCTGGTGGAATATGTCGCGGCGCAAAAGGCGCAGGCCATCGTGCGCGGACTCCGCACCGTGTCGGATTTCGAATTTGAGTTTCAGCTCGCGCTGATGAACCGCAAGCTGGATGAAAAAATTGAAACGATTTTCATGATGCCGAAGGACACTTACACGTTTTTGAGTTCGCGCATCGTGAAGGAAATCGCGCGACTGGGCGGCGACGTCCGGCCGTTTGTGCCGCCGAATGTGCAAATCGCTCTGAAGAAAAAACTAAAGCCGGTAAAATAGCCACAGAGGCACAGAGTTCACCGAGGCAATCATTTTCCTCTGTGTGCTTTGCGACTCAGTGGCAAAATTAAAATGTCATTAAAAATAAATCTTCGGCATTTGGAGGAGGACGGCATACATCTGAACGGTGAATTGTCGCTGGCGGAGCTGGATTTGGGCGTGAACGATGACTTGATCCACGCGGAAAAGCCGTTGCGCTACGATTTGAACGTAGAATTGCTGCACGATGCCGTGCTGGCGACCGGTTCGCTGACATTACCGCTGGAGTGCGAGTGCGGGCGTTGCCTTAAGAAGTTCAAAACCGACTTGAAAGTGGCCGATTGGGCGGTGCATTTGCCGTTGGAAGGCGACGATAAGGTGTCCGTAGAGAACGATTGTGTGGACTTGACGCCATTCGTGCGGGAAGATATGCTGCTCAACTTTCCGCAACATCCGTTGTGCAAACCGGACTGTGCGGGATTGAAGAAGAAAAGCGTTGTTCCCGACGCCGAAGCCGCCGAAAAGCCGGTTTTGGACGTGTGGGCTGAACTGAATAAACTGAAAACTAAATAAATTTATGGGCGTTCCAAAAAGAAAACCGTCAACGAGCCGGCAACGTATGCGCCGCGCTTACAACAGCGTGCTCAAACTTCCGCAATTGGGTAAATGCCCGCAATGCGACGCGCCGGCGATGCCGCACCGCGTGTGTCCGGCCTGTGGCTTCTACAAAGGCCGTCAGGTTTTGACCGTCACGGCGGGCGCGTGATCAGTTTTTAATTTTAAGTTTTGAATTTTGAGTTAAGGCGACCGGCAACGGTCTTTTTAACTTAAGACTAAAAATTAAAAACTAAAAACTATTCATCATGCGAATCGCCGTTGATGTCATGGGTGGTGACCACGGTTGCGGTGTCATCATCGCCGGCGTGAAGGCTGCGCTGGAAGAAAACAAGGACATCACCAGTATTTATCTCGTCGGCAACAAGGCCGACATTCATGCCGCGCTGCCCCCGCGCGGCTTTCGCGATCACCGTGTCCGCATCATCCACGCCAGCGAAGTCGTGGAGATGGAGGACAAGCCGGCCATCGCGCTCCGCAAAAAAAAGGATTCTTCCATCGCCCGCGCTGCCGAACTTGTCAGTGATGGCAAAGCAGATGCACTCATTTCCCTAGGCAACACCGGCGGTATTTTTGCCGCCGGAACTTTCAAGGTTGGCCGTATTGACGGCGTGGATCGCGGTTGTATCGCCACGGTCATTCCGCGTCCGACCAACGAATTTGTTCTGCTCGATTCCGGTGCGAATGTCGAATGCAAGCCGTTCCATCTGGCGCAATTCGCCGTGATGGGCAGTGTTTATTCACGCGAAGTTTTGAAGCGCAAAAATCCGCGCGTCGGCATTTTGAGCATCGGCTCGGAAGATTCCAAAGGCAACGATTTGACGCTCGAAGCGTTCAAGCTCTGCAAAAAATTGGATTTGAATTTCATCGGCAACGTCGAAGGTCACGACCTTTTCAAAGATCACGTTGATGTCGTCGTGTGCGACGGTTTCGTCGGCAACATTGTTTTGAAAACGTGCGAAAGCCTTGCGGTTGGGATGTTCTCGATGCTCAAGCGCGAGTTGATGCACACCGCGCAGCGCAAGCTTGGTGCGTATCTCGCGAAGGGGGCATTTCATTCCATTCGTCGCCGCATGGATCCAGAAGTTTACGGCGGTGCGCCGCTGCTCGGTTTCAACGGACTGGTTTTCAAAGCCCACGCGTCCGCGCGCGAACGCGCCGTGACAAGCGCAATCCGTGTGACGGCAAACGCGGTCAAAACGCAAATCAATCAGACCATCGCGCGCGACATCGCGGCGGCCAATAAGATTCTCGAAGCCGAAACGCAAACGGCCCAATCATGAAAAATCCGCGCGCAAAACATAATTTCCTCGGTCGCCCTTGCTCCATTTCCGGCGTCGGCTCTTATGTTCCAGAAAAAATTCTAACGAACGCCGAACTCGAAAAAATGGTCGAGACTTCGGACGAATGGATCACGACGCGCACTGGCATCAAGGAGCGTCGCATTGCCGCAGCGAATGAATTTACGTCCGACCTCGCCGCGAAAGCCGCCGAGCGCGCGATGAAAATGGCCGGCATCACGGCCGACCAGATTGATTTAATCATTGTCGCCACGCTCACTCCGGATATGCCGTTTCCATCCACCGCATGTCTCGTGCAACGCAAGATTGGCGCATTACGCGCGGCGGCGTTTGACATCGAAGCTGCATGTTCGGGCTTTATCTACGCGCTGGAAATCGGGCAACAATTTATTTTGTCGCGCACTTACGAAACGGTTTTGGTTATCGGCGCAGAAAAACTTTCGTCCATCGTAAATTGGAAAGACCGCAACACCTGTGTGCTTTTCGGCGATGGCGCGGGCGCGGCCATTTTGCAGCATCGCGAAAATTCCCACGGTTTGCTCACGGCGGTCATGGGCGCGGACGGCAACAAAGCCGATTTACTTTCGATGCCCGGCGGCGGCAGCGCGTGTCCCGCGACGCCGGAATCCGTAGCGAATGGCATGCACTACTTGCGCATGGACGGAAAAGAGACTTTCAAGAACGCGGTCAACGCGATGGTTTCCGCCGCGCATGAAGCAATGCGCCGTTGCGAAATTGACATCACGAAAATCAAATGTGTCATTCCGCATCAAGCCAATCAGCGCATCGTGGATGCCGTCGGCGAACGCTTAAAAGCCACGCCAGAACAGCTTTTTATCAATCTCCACAAATACGGCAACACCTCCGCCGCGTCCGTCGCGATTGCGTTGGACGAAGCTGTGCATTCTGGAAAAATTTCTCGCGGCGACTTGATTTTGCTCGTCGTGTTTGGTGCCGGCCTGACTTGGGGCGCGGCCGTGATTGAATGGTAAAACTTAAATTTGACGGTTCACGTTGACGTGCTAGTTTGAATTACTTATGAGTGCAAAGAAAATCGGCAGTCTGGGTTCGATGGGAAATTCAGTCAGTGTCGCGGGTCGCCAATCTTCATTGGAACTTTGTGCGGATAAAGTTTCTATCCACAAAAACGGCATGGAATTTTGCAGCCCGACCGCGTTCAACGAATGGTCCGAGATGACCGTCACGTTGCAATCGCCGAATGACGGCAGCCACGTTTCCTGTCACGGCGTCGTGGTCGCCTGCACCGGCAGCAAACATTCCGGCTATCACGTTTCCATGCTGTTCACCAGCTTGACGCCGACGGCGGAAAAACAACTCGGCGCGATGGCGCGTTCCGAATTCGGCCTCGGTTGAGGCGCAGAAATCTCAATCAATTAAGCAGAAATTGTTCAACCTCCGCCATTGCGCCGAGGCTGATTTTTTTTTACCGTTATACTAACCATGAAAATCCTGCTGACCACGACTTCCTTCCAAGACACACCCGGCGCACATCATGAACTGCTCAAGCAGACCGGCTGGGAAATCATCACCGCACGCGGCCCGCTGAACGAAGCCGATACCCTCGCGCTCGTCGGCGATGTGGATGGCTACATCTGCGGCGACGACGCCATCACGCGCAAGGTTTTGGAAAAAGCGCGCCCGAAGCTGAAGGTCTTGAGCAAATACGGCATCGGCGTGGATAAGATTGACGTGAAGTCCTGCACCGAATTCGGCATTCCGCTGCTCTTCACGCCCGGTGTGAACCACACCACAGTTGCGGAACACACGTTTCTGCTGCTGCTCTCGCTCGAAAAGAATTTGCTCTACCACACCGATTCCACCCGCGCCAACGGCTGGAAACGCAAGACCGGACAAGAGCTGTTGGAAAAGACCATCGGCATCATCGGACTCGGGCGCATCGGCAAGGAAGTGGCCATCCGCGCGAAAGCGTTCGGCATGAATGTCATCGGCTTCGACGTTTATTGGGATGAAAAATTCGCGGCGCAATACGGCGTGAAACGCGCGGCGAACCTCGATGAAGTTTACGCGGTCAGCGATTATATCTCGCTCCACACCAATCTCACCCCGGAAACGCGCGACATGATTTCCGCGAAGTCGTTTGCGAAGATGAAGAAGGGCGTTTTGATTTTGAACTGCGCGCGCGGCGAAATCGTTCACACCGCCGATATGGTTGAGGCTTTGAAATCCGGTCAGGTTGGCGGCTACGGCACGGACGTGCTCGATTCCGAACCGCCCACGCCCGACCATCCGCTGCTCAAGCTCCCGAACGTGGTCTGCACGCCGCACGTCGGCTCGCGCACTTACGAAAGCGTCGTTCGTCAGGCCACCTGCGCCGCGAAAAACCTCATCCTCGCGATGAACGGCGAAAAACCCATCGCGCAGGTGAATCCCGAAGTGCCGGTGAAGAAAGCGGTTTAACTGATTTAATTTTCCCAAAATAATTTTATGCCCGAAACCTATTTTGTAATTCCCCAAGCCAAACACGATTCCCTCGTCACGAAGGCGTATCTCAAGCGCGGTTACGATGCCGCCGAGGCCGCCGCCGGCGCGCGGTTTTGCGCCAGCGCCGCGTATTACGGCATCCGCACGCACAACGCCATCAAGGCGCTGCACCTCGACGAATTGTTCGGCAGCAAGGTCGGACGCTGGACGCCCGGGGCGAAGATCGAGAAGTTGCCGTCGCGTTTCGCCGCCGCCGAAATCTGGAACGGCCACAACAAGCTCGGTCAGGCCGTCGCGTATGAAGCAATGGACACCTGCATGAAGCTCGCCGACAAATACGGCGTGGGCATGGTCAGCGTGGACAACGCCACGCATTACCTCTGGGGCGGCGGCTACGTGATGGACGCCGCGCTCAAAGGTTATTTCGCTTACACAAACTGCACCTCGGCCACGTCCGAAGTCGTGCCGTTCGGCGGCAAAGCGCCGACGATGGGCACGAATCCGCATTCGTGGGCGTTCCCGACGCAGGACGCGATCGGCTATCCCATCGTGATTGATTGGGCGACTTCCACCGTGGCGATGGGCCGCGTGCAACAGTTCAAACGCGAGGGCAAACCGCTCGGCGAAGGCTGGGCCGTGGACAAAGACGGCAAACCGACGACGGACGCGGCGCAAGCCGTTTCGTTGCTGCCGTTCGGCGCGCATAAAGGCTACGGCATGGGTTTGATTGATGAACTTTACGCAGCTTACATCGGCGGCGGCTTGCCGGAAATTCGCGGCACCTCGCGCGGCGATGCGAAGGAAAAGCGCGGTTCAACGTTCTTCTTTCAGGTCATCCATCCGGAAGCGCTCAAGGGCAACGATTATGCCCGCGGTCGCGACCAGAAGAGCAACGTCAAAGCGATCATCGAAGACGTGCTCGGTCACGGCAACGAGAAGTGCATGTTGCCCGGCCAACCGGAAGCGAACTGGGGCAAACATTCCAAGCAACACAACGGCTTGCTGTTCAAACAGGCCGAGATCGAAGAACTCAACCATCTCGCGCACGAAGTCGGCGAACCTGTGTGGAATCTAGCTGATTTCAAGTCCGTTCAAATCTAAACTGTTTCAACCTTCAAAAAATTTATGGCAATTCAATTACGCGATAAAAAGACCTGCACTTACGATCAAATCTCCCTCGGCGAAGTCATGCTGCGTCTGGACCCCGGCGAAGGCCGCGTCCGCACCGCGCGCGAATTCAAGGCGTGGGAAGGCGGCGGCGAATACAACACCTCGCGCGGCCTCCGCAAATGTTTCGGCTACAAGACCGCCGTTTGCACCGCGTTCGTGGATAACGAAGTCGGTCATCTCATTGAAGACTTTATCATGCAGGGCGGCGTGGCTACGGACTTCATCAAGTGGCGCGAAGACGACGGCATCGGCCGCAGCGTGCGCAATGGTTTGAATTTCACCGAACGCGGCTTCGGCATTCGCGGCGCGGTCGGCGTGCCGGATCGCGGCAATTCGGCGGCGTCACAACTCAAGCCCGGCGATTTTGATTGGGATCACATCTTCGGCAAAGTCGGCACGCGCTGGTTGCACACCGGCGGCATTTTCGCCGCGCTCTCTGCGACGACAGCGGAACTTACGATTGAAGCGGTCAAGGCCGCGAAGAAACACGGCGTCGTGGTGAGCTACGATCTGAACTATCGTCCGTCGCTCTGGAAAACCATTGGCGGCCTGAAGAAGGCGCAGGAAGTGAACCGCGAGATCGCGAAGTATGTGGACGTGATGATCGGCAACGAGGAAGATTTCACTGCGTCGCTCGGTTTCGCGGTCAAAGGCGCGGAAGATCTCAAGCACATCGAAACCGATGCGTTCAAGGCGATGATTGAAACCGCCGTGAAAGAATTCCCGAACTTCAAAGTCGCGGCCACCACGCTGCGTCACGTCATCACGGCGACGAAGAATGACTGGAGCGCGATTCTCTGGCACGACGGCAAGTTCCACGAAAGCCGCCAGTATCCCGGTCTCGAAATTCTCGATCGCGTCGGCGGCGGCGACAGTTTTGCCAGCGGTTTACAATTCGGTTTCCTCGAATTCAACGACGCGCAGAAGGCCGTGGAATACGGCGCAGCGCACGGCGCTTTGGCTTCGACGACGCCCGGCGACACCAGCATGGCCACGCGCAAGGAAGTGGAAAAAACCTTCGGCGGCGGCGGCGCTCGCGTGGTGCGGTAAAATTTTTTATGAACTCATCTGAAATCTTTTCACTCAAGGGCGAAGTCGCCGTAGTCATCGGCGCGACGGGCGTTCTGGGCGGTGCGTTGGCGGACGGTCTCGCTGGCGCAGGCGCGAAAGTAGCCGTACTCGGCCGTAACGAGGAACGTGGCAACGCCCGCGTGAAAGCCATCAAAGACGCCGGCGGTAACGCGGCGTTTTTTACCTGCGACGCCAGTTCGCGCGCGAGTCTGGCAGAAGCGCACAAGAAAATCGAAGCCACGCTCGGCGTGCCGACGATTCTTGTCAACGCTGCGGGCGGCAACGATCCGAAGGTGACGGTCACGGCGGAAAATCCGTTCGAGAACATTTCACTCGAAGCGCTCAATGCCAATCTGGATCTGAACTACATCGGCGGCGCATTTTTGCCGTGTCAGGAATTCGGTCCGGGCATGTGCCAGCGCGGCAAAGGCAGCATCATCAACATCGCGAGCGTGTCAGCCCACCTGCCACTGTCGCGCGTGATGAGCTATTCGGCGGCGAAGGCGGCGGTGCTAAACCTCTCACAATTTCTCGCGCGCGAGTGGGCCACGAAAGGCGTGCGCGTGAACACCATCACTCCCGGATTTTTTCCGGCGGAACAGAATCGCAAGTTGCTGTTCAATGACGACGGCTCACCCACGGCTCGCACGAAGGCGATCTGGGGGCACACGCCGATGAACCGTTTCGGCGAATCCAAGGAGCTCGTCGGCGCGTGCGTGTTTCTCGCTTCGCACGCAGCCAGCTCGTTCGTTACTGGCACCGATATCCGCGTGGATGGCGGGTATTTGAGCCAGACGATTTAATTTATTTCGGCAAACAAAAAATCCCGTTGAAGAAAAATCTTCAACGGGATTTTTGCTTAATAAAACTGCTTACAAATCCGTGATGGGCTTGTGGCTCGGCACGAGCATTTTCATGCCCGCCCACGCGATCAAATAGCTTCCAGCGCAGATGAAAAACATGATGAGGTAGGCGGTTTGCGGCGTGGATTTATAGGTGTCGGTGAGCGTGCCGGCGATGAGTTGCACGATGACGCCGCCGAGACCACCGGCCATCGCGCCGATGCCGGTGACGGAGCCGACGCTCGTTTTCGGAAACATGTCGGAAACGGTCGTGAACAAATTTGCCGACCAAGCTTGATGCGCAGCGGCACCAATGCAAATGACGGCGACGGCGTAGTATTTTGCCATGTCGCCGAAATGACTGACGTTGCCAAAATACTGCGTGGTGAGCACGACGAGCGGACACAGTGCGATGAGAAACATCGCCGTCATGCGGGCTTTGTAAACGGGCATGCCGCGTTTCATGAGCGTCATTGGAATGCTACCGCCGTAAACGCTGCCGATGATGGCGACGCCGTAAACGATGAAGGTCGGCCACATCGTGTCGTGGATTTTCATGTTGAACTGTTTCACCAAATAGTCAGGCAGCCAGAAAAGATAAAACCACCAGATGCCGTCGGTCATGAGTTTGCCAACGAAGAACGACCATGTCTGGCGGTGGCCAAGCAGTCCGGGGCTGCCGGCGTTACCAAATTGATTTGGTTCGGTTGCGCCCGCGCTGAAACCGGCAATAACCATTGCCAACAGCGCCAGCGCGACGCCCACGAGATAAATCTGATTTTCAAATCCGAGCACAATCACCGAGGCAAATCCGGCAACAACGGGAACGAGATACGTCAGCGCGAACCAGCCGGATTTGTTCTGGTCGTGCCAGCGGCGGACGTGTAGCGCGAGACTTGCTGCTACCGCGACGACGGCGGTAATCGCAAAAAACACCAGCGACGGTTTGTTTTGTAACACATCTTTCCCGACGATTTTTTGGGTGATGAAATAAATGAACACACACAAAATGTGAATCATGATGGTCATGCCCCAAAACGCGGAGCGTGGCAGACGACCAGCGAAGGAAAATAGTTTGGCGCCAACTTTCTTGCCGGATTTATCACCATCTTGCGTCGGCTTGGCTTCGTCTTTGTCGCTGTGGATCAAATCATATTCCGCCTGCGAGAGCCGCTTGCTTTTGCTCGGCGTGTCGTAGAGCCAGAACCAAAAAATGAGCCAGATGAAGCCGACCGCGCCGGTGAGAATGAAGGCCATCTTCCAGCCTTTTTCATTTCCGAAAAAAACGAGGCACCACGGCACGAAGAGTGCCGCAATCATCGCACCGAAGTTTGAGCCGCTGTTGAAAATGCCAGTGGCCAGCGCTCGTTCGCGCTTGGGAAACCATTCCGCGACGGTTTTGATTGAAGCGGGGAAATTGCCCGCTTCGCCGATGCCGAACAAGCTTCGCACCACGACGTGCATCATCACGAGCCGACCGACAAAAGCGTTGGCGATGCCGAACACCGACCAGACGATGAGCGACAGAGCCAAACCCATTTTTGTGCCAATTTTATCAATCACCCAGCCAGCGAGAATGGTCATGCCGGCGTAAAATCCGGTGAAGAACGCCGTCAGATGCGCGAAGTCGGTATTGCTCCAGCCGAAGCCACCCAATTCCGGCGCGGTGCAAAAATATTCTTTCAGATAGCTGATGACTTGCCGATCCATGTAGTTGACCGTCGTGGAAAAAAACAGCAGCGCACAGATGATCCAGCGGAAGTTGCTCGTCGCCGGACGGGAAACACTTGGGGAATTCATCGGGCGAGGATTACCGAAATTGGCGTGTCATTCAAGGTTGGAATCAACTTTACAAAATGGCGTTTTTTCGGCAGTTTCTCTGAATGAATTTGAAAAAGTTTCTGCCATTATTGCCGATTTTGCTGCTCGCCGGTTGCAGCACCACGGGCACGTTCACACGTATGACGCCCTCTGTGCAGCCCCGCAATGCGGACAACCTTTACCCGGTGGAAGTTGCGTTCAATTCCGGCCAGCAGTCGCTGCGCTGGGATAGCGTCCGGCCTTATGTCATCGTCCACGGCCAACCGTTCCCGTTGCGCCCGGTTCCGATTGTCAAAAATCGTTGGGAAGGTCTGGTGCCCGTGCCGCCAAACGCGAATAGTGTGACCTACCGTTTCAAATTCGACTACCTCTTCAACAGCTTCGGCAACGATCCGCAGCCGGACAGTTCCTGGTCGCCGACTTATACTTTGAAAGTTCTGGACCAATAAATTTCGCTTAAAACAAAAAGCGCGGACAGCAATGTCCGCGCTTTTTTATTTTCAGAAATAGTTAATTGATCAGGATTTTTTTGGGCGCAGGATTAACATTTTTTTGTCCGAACCATCCATTTCCACGCTGTGCGTCTCCACGGTGGCGTCGTCGCGCAAGGCGTGATGCACAATGCGGCGATCAAAGGCATTCAGCGCTTCCAGTTCCACGGCATCGCCCCAGCGACGGACTTTTTCAGCAGCTTCCAGCGCTTTTTTAATGAGCGCATCGCGCGCCTGCGTGCGATAACCGCCCACATCCACCGTTACTTTCGGCGCAGATTGGTCTTGCTGGAACAAAATGCGGTTCACGATGTATTGCAAATCCGCGAGCGTTTGGCCCTGCCGTCCAATCAAGCGTCCCGATTCCTCCGTGGTCACGTCGAGCGTCAGGTCGTCGCCAAATTTTTGTTCCGTCACGGTCGCCGTAAAGCCGAGCGAGCCGAGAATTTTTTCCAGAATGACTTTGGGTTGTGCAGGCATGGAATTATTTTTTCTTTTTCGATGCGGGCGTCAAGGCCGGATTCGTCGCCGGACCAGTCGTGACCACCGGAGTGAATGGCACGTTAGCCTTCGTCAATTTCGTCTGCATCACGGTAAGCAGATTGTTGACCGTCCAATATAGCGCGAGGCCGGACGAATAATTGTAGAGGAACAAAATGAACATCGCCGGCATCCAGCGCATCATCTTTTGTTGCGCCGGGTCCATGCCCGGCGACGGCGGCGTTAGGTGCGACTGCCACAACATCGCGCCGCCCATGAGCAACGGCAGCAGATTGAACGGCAAGCCTTCCGGCGTGCAGATGATTGGAATGAACGTCACGCTGTGAATCATGAATAGCGTGTCCGGCTTGGACAAATCGGCGACCCACAGGAAATGTGCACCGCGCAATTCAATCGCACTGCGAATCATCGTGAAAAAGCCAATGAATACCGGCATTTGAATTACCATCGGCAAGCAACCGCTCATCGGATTCACTTTGTTTTTCTTATAAAGCTCCCACTGCTTCGACGTGAGTTTCTGCACGTCGTCCTTGTATTTTTCCTTCAGCTCCGCGAGTTCCGGCGCGAGCGCTTGCATCCGCTTCATCGAGCGCGTGCTCGCCGCGGTCAACGGCCAGAACATCAATTTGATCAACACCGTGATCAGCACAATCGTCCAGCCGTAACCAAGCGTGGTCAGGTCGTGCACCGTGTTCATCGCGGACAAAAGCAGCTTCGCAAAAAATGTTCCAACGCCCCAGAAACTGGCGAAACCGCTGCCGAAATTCATCACCTGATCCGCATGATTATTGAGCTGCTCGCCAATCTGGGCGAGCACGCGGTATTCCTTCGGCCCGGCGAAGAAAACGAATTGTCGGTCAAAGCCTGAATTTGCTGACAACGTCATCGCCGGATATTCCAACGCCGTCTGAATGCCTTGCGGCGCGGCCACATTCGTCACCGTGCCGACATTTTGAAAACGCGGCAACGTCACCGAGCGTGCGACGATTTGTTGTGCCGGCGCGTTGGTCGGCGGCATCGCCACCATCGCAAAAAATTGATTGTGCGCTGCGGCCCAAATCACATTGCCGCTGCCAGCGCGAAATTCCGCGCGCGGCGCACCGCGCGTGCAACCCATGCCGCCACCTGCGAACCACGACAGCGGCTGATCCACAGCGGTTTCACCATTGAACCACATCGCGCCTTCGACTTGGCCGTTGTCGTCCACGTCCATCGGCGTCGCCGTGCCGACCACGAGTTCCTGCGCGGGCAGATTCAGCGGCTGGCTCGAAGTGTTCTCGATGCGCACGGTTGCGTTCACAACAAAATTGGAGCTGAACTGGAAGTTCTTCACCAAGTGCAAGCCGCTGGAAAAAGATTTTTCTGCGCGCACCCCACCGGCGATTTGGGTCAAAGTGAAATTGCCGTCACCGACCAAGCTTTCGCCGCCGAGAATCGCCAGCGCGGGAACCGTCGTGCGCGCGTTCAGCGTCGTGACCGCCGCGGCCGCATTCGTCACCGAATCTTTCCAGCGCGCCGAAACGGTCTGCGGATAATCCAGTAGTTCGATTTGTTTCAAACCGCCGCCGCGCGACGTGAAGGTGTAACGTGCGCGACCATTGGTCAGCACCAGCGTCTGCTCCGGCGCATTCGTGTCAAACACCACCACGGGCGCGGGAGTGGTGACAGTGGTCGTGAAGGTCGGCGGCGCGTTGGTGCCTGCCGCTACGGCAACGGCTACCGGATGCGTGGCGGCGTAGCGCGCCTGTTGTTCGGCAACTTTTTTCTGCTCCATAAACCACCAGACGAGCAGCGCGCCGCAAAGTGAAACTACAATGATTCCTGTTTTATCCATGAAAATTAAATGCCGAATTGTGAATGCCGGATGCCAAAATTCTTTTTCGGAACCGGATCGTGGCCGTGGCCGCCCCACGGATGGCAGCTGCAAATCCGTTTGGCCGATAAAATGGTTCCCGTAATCGCGCCGTTTTCCCGCACAGAATCCATGGCATAAACTGAGCACGTCGGCGTAAAGCGGCAGCCGGAATTGCCGCCAAATAAAAATGCCTGCGCCGGCGAAATGACCAGACGATAGGCGCGCACGGCGAAAATCAAAATGTGCTGGAATAGATTCACGAGTTCAGTTCTTGAGCAGCTTTGCGCGGTGCAGCGCGGCGAGAAAATCCTTTTCCACTCCGGCAAAATCCTTTTTCACAATCGAATTGCGCGCAACTAAAACGAGTTCCACCGGCTGGGCAAATTCGTGTTGGTGCTGGCGGAAACTTTCGCGGAGCAAACGGCGGGCACGGCTGCGGGCGGGCGAATTACCGATTTTTTTACTGGTGACGACACCGAGTTTGGGCGCGGCGCCGTCGGGTAATTTGTTCCAGTTCGCGATGAGACAGCCGACCACGAGCCGCTCTCCACGTTGCCGCACGCGCGCGAAATCGCGGTTTTGCGCGAGCCGCGACGAACGGCCAAAGCGCAGGCGTTTCGGCGGCGCGGGGTTCACAAAATCAGACCGGCGTCAGGCGCTTGCGGCCATTGCGACGGCGGTTGGCGAGGGTGGCCTTGCCGCTCTTGGTGGAGTTGCGGTTGAGGAACCCGTGCTGGCGTTTCCGGCGGATTTTCGACGGTTGATACTGGCGTTTCATAAAATTAAATAAATTATTCCCGGCGCAAAAACCGGAGCGTGGGAGAATAGCAGTGAACAGCCTTGTGTCAAGAAGGGGTTCGTGGGTTTACTTCACGTTCAATTCCCGCTGAATCCCGAATTTTTCGATGCGTTTGCGGAGCGTCGCGCGCGTGATACCAAGCATTTTGGCGGCGTGAACTTGATTGTTGTCCGTTTCAATCAAAGCTTGAATCACGAGTTCGCGCTCGACGGCAGGAATGATTTTTAACTTCGGATCGCGCTTGGTGATTTGAAAAAGCTGGCGCGCAAGCGTGGCGGCGTCGCTGGTCGTGCCGTCGCTGGTGGAATTATTTGTGGGCGGCGCGGCGACGCCGGTGGCGGCTCCGGAAATTTCCGGCGGCAAATCGCCGGGCAAAATGGCGTCGCTCTTGGCGAGGACGTGCGCGCGGCGAATGGCGTTTTCCAATTCACGCACGTTGCCGGGCCAATGATATTTCTCAAACAGTTTTACAGCCGCGGCGGCGATGGACTTCGGCTTGCGCGAATGTTCGCGCGCGATTTTTTCCAGAAAGTAATTTACGAGCAGCGGAATGTCGTCGCGACGGTCGCGCAACGGCGGCAGGTGGATGCGCACGACGTTGAGGCGATAAAACAAATCTTCGCGAAATTGTTTGGCGGCCACGGCGGCCTCGAGCGGCTTGTTGGTGGCGGCGATGACGCGCACGTCCACCTTGAGCGGCGAGTTGCCGCCGACGCGCTCGAACGTCCCGGATTGCAGCACGCGCAGAATTTTTGTCTGCGTCGCGGGCGTCATGTCACCAATTTCATCGAGGAAAATTGTGCCGTTATTGCATTGCTCGAACTTGCCGATGCGCTGGACGGTCGCGCCGGTGAATGCACCTTTTTCGTGGCCGAACAATTCGCTTTCCAGGAGCTGTTCGGGAATTGCCGCGCAATTCACCGCGAGAAACGGTTGTGTCGCACGGTCGCTGTGATGATAAATCGCGCGGGCGACGAGTTCCTTGCCCGTGCCGCTTTCGCCTGTGATGAGCGCGGTGGTGTCGGTCGCGGCAATCTGGCCGATGAGTTTGAAAACGCCTTGCATTGGACCGCTGCGGCCGATGATGCCAAGTTCATAATCTTCCGATTCCAGCAGCGGCGCATAAGATACGACCTGCTTCATGTCGCGCGCGGCCTTGAGCGCGTTGGCGATGACTTCCTTGAGCTTCGGAATATCAAACGGCTTCAGCAAATAATCATACGCCCCAAGCTTCATCGCTTCGATGGCGGTTTGCGTGGTGCCGTAGGCGGTCATCAAAATAACGAGCAGCTTGGGATCGGTCGCGCGAATTTTGCGGAGCGTTTCCATGCCGGTCATGCCGGTCATGCGCACGTCCATTAGCACGAGGTCGGGTTTGAACTTGGGGATGACTTTCAACCCCTCTTCACCGCTGGCGGCGGTGGCGAGTTCAATTTCTTCCGAAGCGAGAATGCGTTGCAGCGAATACCGCACGTCCTCTTCATCATCAATCAACAACAGCTTGCTCATCGTGGTGGCAGCATAAATGAAAACTGCCCGCCGGTCAGCGGTTAATTTTCGGAACAATTGCCGCATAATACTCGCATTGTCGTCGGTTTTTCGTTAAAAGAAAAACGGCGTGAGTGATAAACCACAACCAGTCCTGCCGGCGCTGTTGCGTTCGACGGCGCTGTTGTTGATTTATTTTCTCAGCGGAGTGCTCTTCAAAAAATCGTTACTGCTCTTCGGGCAAGTCACTTTGTTCTGGCCGCTGGCGGGGTTGGCGTTGTCAGTGATTTTAATTTTAGGTTATCGCTTCACGCCCATCATCACGCTGGGCGCATTTATTTTTCTATGGGCGGGCGGCGTCCCCCTGGGTTGGTTCATGGTCATCACCTCGGTAGGTAATACCCTCATCGCTGCGGGTTTGGCGTGGCTATTGAAACGATTTTTAAAATTTGAAAATGCGCAGGAACGTTTGCGCGACGTAGTGATTTATCTGTTGTTGGTCTGCGGCTTCGGCGCGGCGCTGAATGCCGCAGTCAATGCGGCCGGGCTTGCGTGTGAAAATAAAATTTCCTGGGAGGCGCTGCTGCCAAATATGTTGGCGTGGTGGATTCCTAATGCGCTCGCCGTGCTCGTGCTGCCGCCGTTTTTCATCGTGTGGACCAGCCGTTCGCTTTGGCAATGGAATTATCGCAAGGTCGCGGAGGCCGTCTGCTGCGCCGCCGGTTTGATTGCCAGCACACTCGTCGCTTTCAACACTTGGTTCGTTTACGGCATCCACAATTATCCGCTCGTCTATCTACCCGTGCCGTTTTTGCTGTGGGGCGGATTCCGGTTTGGGCCGCGCGGTGCGGTCACCGGCACGATGGTGGCGGCGAGCATGGTCGTCTATTTTTTCCTCCAAGCTCGTGGGCCATTTTTGACCGACGATGATTTGGGCGGACTGCGATTGTTCGGGATTTACGTTTGCGTGACGGCGTTGGTCAATTTGTTGCTGGCTGCCATCGCCACCGAACGTCAGCGCGCGGAAATCAATCTGGCCGAAAATGAAAAACGCCTGCGCACCGTCGTCGCCGACCAGTCGGACTTGCTTTGCCGCTTTTTGCCGGATGGCAAAATTACCTTTGTAAATCAGGCCTTCTGTGAGTTTCACAACCAGACGGAAACACAATTGCTGGGTTCAGATTTTTTCCAATTGCTCACCGTCGCCGAAACGAAAACGCTGCGGGATAAGTTGGTTGCCTTACCTGCCGACCATCCGATTTGGTCATTCGATCGTCGCGCCGTCGCCGCCGCTGGCCATGTGGAATGGCAGCAATGCAACTTCCGCCGGTTCGCTAAAGACGGCGGTAAAAGTTTTGAATATCAGGTTGTCATCCAGAACATCACCTCGCGCAAGCAGGCCGAAATTGCAGCGCAGGAAGCCAAGATTGCTCTGGAAAAAACCAATCTCCAATTCCAAATCGCCGCGAAGGAAGCCAACGCCGCCGCCGAACAAGCCAACCGCGCCAATGCCGCCAAGAGCGAATTTCTGGCGAACATGAGTCACGAGATTCGCACCCCGTTGAGCGGTATTCTCGGCATGATCGAATTGCTTTCGCAAACACGCCTCGACCCGCGCCAGAAGGAATTCGCCGCCGCCGCCGCCGCAAGCGCCAACTCGTTGCTGCACGTCATCAACGACGTTCTTGATTTCTCCAAGATTGAAGCGGGCAAAATGAACATCGCGCAGGAAAATTTTTCTTTGCGCGACATCGTGGACGGCGTGCTGGAAAACGCCTCCACGCGCGAACCGGAAAAGAAGATTTATCTGGCCGCCATCGTTCGGCGCAACGTGCCGCATCGCTTGATTGGCGATCCCGTCCGGCTACGGCAGGTGTTGTTAAACCTCGTCGGCAATGGCGTCAAATTTACCGAGCGCGGCGAAGTCGTCATTCGCGTGCAACCAATCACACACGCACAGGGCCGGATCAAACTCCGGTTTGAAATCACTGATACCGGCATCGGCCTGACGCGCGAGCAAACGAATCTTTTGTTCCAGCCATTCATGCAGGCGGACACCTCGTCGTCCCGCAAATTCGGTGGCACCGGTCTGGGTCTCGCCATCTCGCGGAAAATTATTGAACTCATGGGCGGCCGCATTGGCGTTCACAGCGCCGTGGGCACTGGTTCAACATTCTGGTTTGAATTGCCTTTTGCCGTGCCGTTGCAGCCCGCCATCGAACGCAGTTTTACCGGTCTGGTTTTCGAGCGCGTGCTCATCGCCGCGCCCAACGCCAGCCTGCGCGAATCCTTGGCAGAACGGTTGCGCGGCTGGGGCGTGGATTGCTCCGAAGTTGCATCCGTTGAGGATTTGTTGAGAACGCTCAGGCATGACATTCGCGCCACAATTCTGCCCGTCGTATTGTGCGACGACGAAATGCTCACGCTCGGCGGCGCGGAACTTCGCACGTTGCTCATGGAACAGCGCGAACGTATCCAATGTATTTTGCTCGCTGGGCCAACGGCCACGTTGGGCGATGAGCAAAACGACCTCGCGCAATTCGCCAGCGTGCTGCTCAAGCCCGCGCGCGAACAATCGTTATTTGACGCGCTGGTGAATGTGGTCGCCGGCAAAAGACCGGAAGCCCTGCGCCCCGTTCGCCTGCCCGGCGACACGGAAGTCATCCGGCGCGAAACCGTCGTCAAGACCACGCCCATTTCCAACCTTCGCATTCTTGCCGCCGAAGATCATCCCTTCAATCGCAAGCTTTGGCAGCTCATGCTTGATGGTTTTGGTGTCAAAGCCGACTGGACGGAGAATGGCCGTGAAGCCGTGGATAAATTTTCCGCCGGCAGTTATGACGCCATCTTAATGGACTGCAATATGCCGGAACTCGACGGCCACGAAGCCACTGCCGAGATTCGTAAAATCGAAACGGAAAAAAATATTTCACCGCGCGTCCGTATCATTGCCATCACCGCCAACGCGCTGGCTGGCGAACGCGAACGCTGTCTCGCAGCTGGCATGGACGATTATTTACCCAAGCCGTTCACCTCGCAGCAACTTTACCAATCTCTGCTCGCCGCCGTGCCCGCGCGTTCGCCCAGCGATAAAATTTTTGACGACGGCCAGATTGAACAGCTGTGCAATGACCTTGGCCGCGCCGCTGTCTGTGACATGGTGGCGGATTTCGTGAATGATTTGCCTGATCGCTTGAAAGAAATTCATCGGCTCCACGCCGCCGCCCACTGGCCCGACCTCAAACGCTCTGCGCATTCGCTCAAAGGTTTGCTCGCGCTCTTTGGCTTCCGCCCGTTATCGGAAATGTTGCAAGTCGTCGAGGATGCCGCCGAGGTAGGCGATGCCAACAGCGCGGCAGAGACGCTCGCCGGCCTCGACGCGCAGGCGGAAAAAGCTCTGGTTCATTTGCGCGACTGGCGCCAGCAACAGCCGGTTGCCAGATAAATTCCGCTCGGTAAAATAAGTCGGGTCGGTCGCAGAAATTTGCAGAAACAAGGATGGATTAAAAATTCGGCGCTTGCCGTCGGTCAGGAAATCGTTAAATAAGGCTCAAGGATGTGTGCTGCTGTCATTGCTGAAAAAGTTCGGCTCGCCAAGGAAAAGAAAGGCGTGCAGCCGTGGAAATTCTTCGGCCCCTATCTTTCCGAACGCCAATGGGGAACCGTGCGCGAAGATTATTCGCCCGGCGGCACGGCGTGGGAATATTTTCCGCACGACCACGCGCGCAGCCGCGCGTATCGCTGGGGCGAAGACGGCATTGCCGGTTTCAGCGACGGTTTGCAACGCCTCTGCCTCTCGCTCGCGGTGTGGAACGGCAAAGATCCGATTCTAAAGGAACGTCTCTTCGGCCTCACCAACGCCGAAGGCAATCACGGCGAGGACGTGAAGGAACTTTATTATTACCTCGACGCGACACCGACGCACTCCTACCTGAAGATGCTTTATAAGTATCCGCAACGCGCTTTTCCCTATGATCAACTCGTCGCGGAAAATGCGAAGCGCGGAAAAACGGACGGCGAATTTGAACTGCTCGACACGGGAATTTTTGACGACGACCGTTACTTCGACATCTTCGTGGAATACGCCAAAGCCGCGCCCGACGACATTTTGATGCGCGTGACCATGCATAATCGCGGGCCGGAAACCGCGACCATTCATCTCCTCCCGCACCTATGGTTTCGCAACTCGTGGTCTTGGAAAGTTGATCCGCACAAACCCAACCTGCGCGCCGTGCGCGGTGGTTCAGCCGTCGCCGTCGAACACGAAGAGCTCGGTATGTTTGAATTTCATCCGGGCGCGATGGACGATGGAAAAACTTTGCCGGAACTTTTGTTTTGTGAAAACGAAACCAACCGCGAGCGAATCTTTGGCGAGCCAAAAGTGGATGGATTTTTCAAGGACGCATTTCACGAATACATCATTTCAGGCAATAAAGACGCGGTGAATCCAAAACGTGTCGGCACCAAAATGTGCGCGCATTACGAATTGGAAATTCCCGCCGGCGGTTCGCGCGAAATCAAATTACGCCTCGCGCGCAAGTCCGGCACGAAGCCCTTTGCGGAGTTCGATGAAATTTTTTCGCAGGCACTGAAGGAGGCGGATGAATTTTACGCCGACGTGCAAAATGGTTTGGAAGAGGCCGATTTGCGTTCCATTCAGCGACAGGCATTCGCTGGCATGATTTGGTCAAAACAGTTCTATCGCTTCAACGTGCGGACGTGGCTCAACGGTGATCCGACGCAACCGCCGCCACCGCCGGAACGCAAGCGCCGCCGGAATGTGGATTGGTCACACCTGAACAACGCCGACATCATTTCCATGCCGGACAAATGGGAATACCCATGGTATGCCGCGTGGGATCTGGCGTTCCATTGCATTCCGCTAGCACTCATCGATTCCGAATTTGCCAAGCGCCAGCTCGACTTGCTCACGCGCGAATGGTTCATGCATCCGAACGGTCAGCTGCCTGCTTACGAGTGGGCGTTCGGCGATGTGAACCCGCCCGTGCACGCGTGGGCGACGTGGCGCATTTTCCAGATGGATCGCAAACATCGCCGCGAAATCGATGAACACGACAAGGGCGACTTGGAATTTCTCGAACGCGTCTTCCACAAATTACTTTTAAATTTCACGTGGTGGGTGAACCGCAAAGACGCGCAAGGTCGCAATATTTTTCAAGGTGGTTTTCTCGGTCTCGATAACATCGGCGTGTTCGATCGCAGCTCCGAATTGCCCACGGGCGGCTTCATCAATCAGGCGGATGGCACAAGCTGGATGGCGATGTATTGCTTGAATTTATTGAGGATTTCGCTCGAACTCGCGCAGCACAACAAAGTTTACGAAGACATCGCTACAAAATTTTTCGAGCATTTCTTGAGCATTGCCGCCGCCATCAACGGCGTCAGCGACGATAACGGCGGCATGCCTGAAGAAGGTCTCGCGCTCTGGGATTCTACCGATGAATTTTATTACGACGAACTTTGTCTGCCCGACGGCAAAAAAATTCCGCTCAAAATCCGTTCGCTCGTCGGTCTCGTTCCTCTGTTCGCCGTCGAAACGCTCGATCCCGCATTGCTGAAGCGTCTGCCTGCTTTCACGGCGCGCATGGAATGGTTTCTTAAACATCGACCCGACCTCGCAAATCTCGTTTCGCGCTGGCAGGATCACGGCGTCGGCGAACGTCATTTGCTCTCGCTCCTGCGCGGTCATCGTATGAAATGTCTTCTGCGCCGCGCGCTCGACGAAACGGAATTTTTAAGCGACCACGGCATCCGCGCGCTGTCGAAAATTCACGAGACCGAGCCGTTTCGCCTCGAATGCGGCGGCGAAACGCACGAAGTCCGCTACTGGCCGGCGGAATCCGAGGCCGGACTTTTCGGTGGCAATTCCAACTGGCGCGGCCCCATCTGGCTGCCGATGAATTTTCTCCTCATCGAGTCGCTCCAGAAATTTCATCATTACTACGGCAACGATTTCAAAATCGAATGCCCCACCGGCTCAGGAAAATTTCTGACTATCAACGAAGTCGCCGACGAACTGTCGCACCGGCTCGTGAAACTTTTTCAGCCCGGCGCGGACGGCCAGCGTCCCGTTTTGAAATACCACCCAAAGCTCGCGACCGACCCGCATTTCAAAGACTACATTTTATTCCATGAATATTTTCACGGCGACAGCGGACGCGGCGTGGGGGCTTCGCATCAAACCGGCTGGAGCGGCCTCGTCGCCAAGCTCATCATGCCGCGCGGCAACGTCCATCATCCATCCGACACCATTATTTTTCAGCGCCCCGAATCGCCGCACTGAAAAAACCTTACTCTCCGCGCCGCATCAAACGCTCATTATCCGCAGGTGACGCAATGGTTTCTTTCGCCGTGGATTGAAACTCTGCCGTCGGTTTCAATTCATCGCCGCTACGCGTTACTAATTTCCCATCGCGCGTAAAAACATTTTCCACCGAGTAAACTTCGCCGTCGCGCTCGTAAAACTTTTTCATCTCATCGAGCTTGAACGGCCGCGAACCTTTGCGCCCGAACACGACCGTCTGGTTGCCGCTTTCATCCACAACACGATCACGGTCGAGGCCACGACCGACAGCGACAGCGGGCGATTTCGTCGGATAGCTGGCGATTAGTTTTGGATTCGGCACCGGACTGAAACCCATGTGGCCGGGAACATTTTCCGGCGAGATCATCTGGATAATTTGCAGACCATTCTTGCCATCCGCGACGAGCGCAAACATCGAAGCGTTCACGGAACCGATCTGCACGGCGCGCGTGTCGTTCAGTTTCCCGTCCGCGTTATAGAGCCGTTCGAGTTTCGGTTTCTCCGGATTGGAAATGTCAATGAACGCCAATCCATCTTCGCCATCAGCGACGTAAGCAAACGTGCGTGCGAGGTAGAAGCGCTGCGCGTGTTTGAGCGGCACGAACGCGCCGGGGATCAGCTTCGGCTTCGTCGGCTCGGTGATGTCGAGGACTTTGAAACCTTCGTCGTCCGTCACGAACGCGTAACGGAACTGCACGCCGACGGCGCGCGGATTTTTCAGGCCGTCGGTGAGTTCGCCCGCGAGCATCGGCGCTTCGAGCGCGTCGTTGCGTAGGCCGACAACGAACAATCCGTTTTTGCCGACGACGTAAAGGTTCGTTCCCGCCATGAATGAATGCATTGCACCCGTGAGTTTTCCATCCGGGTTGAAGCGGAAGATTTTTTCTTTGTCGAAAAAGTTGTTGTCGGGATTGCCGTCGAGCATCGTGCCGACCGTGACCATCACGAGTCCTTCCTCGCGGTCCGTGACGAAGACCCACGCGTAGAGCGGGCTGACGGCTTGCTCCATGTTCTCGGGCTTGCGCGAGCGCAACGGATCCACGCCGAGCGTGCTCGGCAGCGTGACGCTCGTGGCGTATTTGGTGCGGATGTAAGTGCGCTGGCCAAGCGGCGAAACCGGCGCGGTGCTGATGCGCTCGGAGAAACCCTTTTGATCAATGTTCGCAATGTCAAAAACCTCGAAACCGTCTTTGCCATTGGCGGTGTAGAGATATTCGCCGCGCTGGACGAGGTCGAGAATCTCCGTCGCTTCCTTGTGTTCGCCTTCGCGCAGCACGCTGTGATCTTCCTCCACAAATTTTTTGTAATTGTCCGGATACGCAACTTTCTGCAGGTGACTGCCGATCGCGGCCTGCGGCTCTTCCTGCTCGGTCCAGATCACCGCATCGAGTCCGCCCTTGCCTTCGCCGACGTAAGCGTAACGGCCGAAGAAATTCACCGTGCCTGTGCCGAAGCCAAGCAGCGAAGCGATCCACGCGTTGTTGTCGTTGGCCTTCGCGACATGGCAGTCCTCGCAGTTCTTCGTCGTGCCGACGCCGCTGGTCGTGTGCGGCAAATGCGGATTGTAAGCCTGTCCGCTGTAACCTTCCGCGCTGATGGTTTGCTGCTGCGAATAAACCCATTCGCGGTTCGCGTTCTGCGAACTCACGATGACCGCGCTCGACGAGCGCAGCACGGCGAGGCGATTGCTCTTGTAGCTCGCATCCACGCCGAGCTGGAACACGTCGTCGCGCACCACCTGCGGATTGTAGCTGGTGAAATTGCGCGTGGTCGTGCCTTCAAATTTATTCGCCGGCACACGCTGGTTTGCGCGCATCGGCAAATGACAACCGAAGCAACTTGTCGCCCACGATGAATGACAAACCTGGCAACCGACATTGGAATTATCGTGCGCCAGATCGCGCTGACATTTTTCCGGTTCAGGAACCGCACCCCAATTTTTGCCATCGCGCTGGAGCGTTTTCGCATACGCCGACTTTGCGTTGTAATGCTCCGAGTTTGGGTCAATCGTGTCCATCGTTTGCGGCACTTCCCAAATCATGTCCGGCGCCATCGAGGAGCGCTGGAATAATTTTTTGCCCTGCCAAAAGAAGCGCGGGCCGTAGGCGGTGTTATTCGCACGCAAGTCCACGCCGGCGATGTTCGTGCCGGTCCAGATGCCGCCGTTGCCGCTGGTGACGAGCGACGGACGCTTCTGAATCGTGCCGTGGCAGTCAATACACTCGATGGTCGTCGCGGCGCGCGGTTCGCCGTAAAGCAAACCGTTGCCGTGGACATCCACATCGAAATGGCAGTCGGCGCATTGCATCCCGTGGCGCAGATGTTCGTCTTCGAGGTGAACGGCCTTCGCAAATTTCTGCGGGTCGTCGTGCGGAATGATGTTCTCATCGCGGTCGCGCAAATTACCTTCGCGGTCGTGCTTGAAGACGGCGCGAAAAATCCAGCCGTGGCCGTGGTAATCGGCGAACTGCGTCTCATGTAATTTCGGATTCAGCTCGGAAACCTTTTCCAGAAAATCCAGATCGCCCCAGAGCCCACGCGCGGCGGCGGCTTCCGGATTGTCGCGGATGGCGCGCGTCAATTCTTCCGGCGTCGGATTTTTTTGCTTGGCCGGATACATGAATTCGCCGTCGCTTTCCTGATCCCACCAGATGTAGCCGAGATACGGATTCACGAAGAGATTTCCCTGGTGCATGTGACAATTCATGCACTGGCTCGTGGGAATTGCGCGTGTGAATTGATGCGTAATCGGATGACCGCGCTCGTCTTTGCGAATGGCTTTGTCGGCCGTGAAACTCAAGCCCTGGTTGCCGTATTTTGCATACCAGCCGGAGTCCGTGGGTGAACGGTCGTTCGCATAAACGACGTGACACGCCGTGCACCCGCTGCTGCGATAGTCGCCCGGATGATTATTCGAACCCATGAAATCCAGCAGCGGATCGTGTAGCCGCGTTTTTTGCAGATTCAAAAATACGGGATCAATGCGGTTCAATGTGCCGAGGCCGCGTTCGCTCAAACGGCGTGCGGGTTTACCCGGCTCCTCGAAAGGATTTGGATTGCCGAGTTGATTTTGTTCTTCACCGCCGCGTTCGAAGATGCGAAGCAAATTGCTCGGCTGCGAAATTTCAAAGCGTGGCAACGGATCAATGAACGGCAAAATGCCCCAGCGGTCGGTCATCGCCTGCGTGACGGGCACAGGACTTTCCAAACGCAGCGGCACGCCGTCCGCGCCGTAAGCCTGGCCGAAGCGATAATTTTTTGCCGGATATGCGCCGTTGTTGTAGAGCGCCGCGCCCCAAAGCATCGCACCGTGGCGCATCATGCTGTGACTGACGTTGTGAACGATGTCCGCGTGGCACGGCGCGCAGGTTTCTTCCACGACGCGCAAATCGCCGGGATTTACAAATTTAATAAACTCGGCGGATTCGTGATTGAGCAAAATGGTCGAGTCGTTCGGATTTGCGGAACTCTGCCAAAAAACCGGATTGCGCGGTGCGACGTGCGCCTGTGTTTGTTTCAAACCCGGAGTTGCGTTGCCGCCGTGACAATCCGTGCAGCCGAGCACGACGTTTTTGGACGCGTGCATGGATTCGCTACCGGCGTGGCATTCGAGACAGCCGCGCGATTTTTTGTCCGCGTCGGCCTGTGATTGATCAATCCAGTTTGGCTTCGGCAAAGCGTGCGCGGCATCGGCGGGAATATTTTTCGGCACGGAAATCTCCGGACCGGAGCCGTCGCTCTGGGCAAGCAGCGCCAGACTGGCCGCGAGCCAACTCGCCACGGCCAGCGCGGCGATTCGTCGAGGCGAAAAGTTTTTTGTATTCATGGTCAGTAGGTGAAAGTGATCGCAATTAATCCGCTGTAAGGAAACGCCGTCGCGTTCCCGCTATTATTATTGAAGCCCGGCACGTTCGCGCCGTTGTTGCCGTAAATATCGCGATAGCCGCTACCGGGAATCAACACGCCGAAGCCGGCGGACACGATGATGTTGTCCGTAAGCAATGGGCGATATTGAAAACCGAGGCTCAAATCTTCGCCGATTTCGTTGCTTTGATTTGAGGTGAGCAACGCGGTTTCAATCGGCGCAGTTTGCGCGAGCAAAATGTAATTCGCATTGAGGAACGAACGCAGTTTCGGCGTCAGATCAAATTCCGCGCCGAGGCCGAAAATATATACGCCAGGATTCACGAAGTTCGCCTGACCTTCGGTTTTGCTTGTGCGCAAATCCGGCACGAGGCTGTTGGCGTTTTTCAAATTCACCATCGTGCCGCCGAGATTCAATCCCTGCCGTGACCAAAAGCTGAACGGGCCGCCGGTGAAATTCGGATTGTCCACAATCGTGTCGAAGCCGGTTCCTTTTCCGTCCGTCGGATTGCCGTCGCCGCTCGCGTAAAAAAACGACGCCTTGTAGCGCGCCCAATCGCGGTCGTAAGAAACTTCCAGCACGGCCATCTGCGCATTGATGGTCACGGGGCGACCGGCGAGGTCGTTGAAACTGTCGTAGCCGAGCGCCTGATAAAATTGGTGCGACACATTGATGCGCCCGATGTGGCCGTCGCCGCCCCAGCCGAGATAATACGCATTTACGTCGTGCGCCTGCAGCGTGCCGATCGGTTCGGGGCGGACGAGATTGCCATTGTCGTCGTAATGCGTGCCGCCAAAATCGTTATTCGCGAGAAAACTCCATTCCGCCGTGTAACCCGGCCAGATGAAATCCTGTTTGTAAAGATTGACGATGGAAACGACCTGATCGCGATCGTTGAAAGTGTTCAGCCCGGAGTCCGTGTCCTTCTCGCGCATATCAAACACCGCGACGTTGTATTGATAAAGATTGTTGTTCCAGTTGCCAAAAAGCGCGCGCCGGAATTGATGTCGTTGAAAATGAAACCGCGAAAATCGGCGTTGAACGGCTGGTTGCCAACACGCACCGAACAAAAATCATAAGTGTCCGACAAGTCCGCCAGATGCACCTCAACGAACGCCTGCTGCAGCGCGAGATAAGTTTTTGTGCGGTCGGTGCCTTGCGCGGGATTGGGCGAGACGACGCCATTTTCCTGCGTGGTGAGATAGTTCACGTTGAACACGGGCTCGATTTTAATTGCCCAATCCACCGGCCGAAAAACCGTTTCGCCCTGAAACAAATTCATCGTGAAGCCGAAATAATTCTGGACGCTGATTTGTTCGCCCGTGCCGTAAAAGGAATTTTCGCCGGAGTTCGCCGTGCTGACCCCGCTGGGCGTCGGCACACGTTTGACTTCCGTCACCGTTTCCGCCGACGCCGTGAGGTCGAGAAAAATATCCTGACCTATGATCGGCACGTCGCCCTTGAGCACGCTCTGTTTGTAAGGCGACCACAGCGCCGCGTTCGGCGTTTCGTAAGGCTGTTCAATCACGCCGCTCGTGTAGCGCTGCCACGGCACGAAACCAATGCGCCAACGGTCGGGAACCGGCACGGCGTTGGTTGGACAATCGATTTTTCGCAGCGTGTATTTCGGCGCACTGAAGTCCTGATAAATTTTTAATTCGCGCCGCACATTCGCGCGCGGCAAGGCAAGTCCGTTCGTGAGCGGCTCGGAACCGTAACTGCGTAACGGCGGCGCAGGCGGCTCCAACAGTTCGCCGATGCGGACATCTTCGCGCGGTAAAGATTGGTCGTTGGAAATGGTCGGCGGCGTAAAAACCGGCGGCGCACTCGGCTCGTTGAAAAGTGGCGCGGGCAAATCTGTTTTCGTTTTCAGACTCGCACCGGGATCAGGATTAAATTGCGGCTGCGGTTCGGAATTTGTGCTGACGGCTACGCGCCGCACCCAGCGAAAATCCGTCGGCGGTGGTTCAGGCAACTGCACTGGATTTGGATCCGGATTGAAAATTTCCGGCGATGCGGGTGGCGCATTTGTGCTGACGGCCTGATGTGGTTTTACCGCGTCGTCCGCAAAACCAGATGATGATGCGCCAGCGACCAATCCGGCAAAAAACAGCCGTTGGAGAAAATTTCGATTTGCCGCTGAATCGCGCCGCCGCATTTCCACTATGAGAAAATGTTTATTTTCGGAAAGCAAGCGCTTATGCTCGCCGCGTGGTGAAACGGATTTATCCAATTTTACTGTTCGCCCTGCTGGCGGCGCAACCGGTGTCCGCTCAACTCACCCTCGCCGATGTCCAGACGGTCGTCGCGCAGGCCGTCACGCGCGCGACTGCGTTGCCGATGCTCGACACCAATGCCGTCGTCGCCGTCACCGACCGTGAAGGCTGGGTGCTCGGCGTCTGGTCGCTGAATACAAATCTTTTGGCGGACAACGATCTCGTCGCCGAAGCCATCGCCAAAGCTGGCACGGCGGCGTTTTTGAGCAGCGATAACAATGCTTTTTCTTCGCGCACCGCTGGCGACATCGTGCAGCAGCATTTTCCTATTGGCATAAAAAATAAACCGCCCGGCCCGCTCGTCGGCGTGAATTTTTCGCAGCTCGATTTTTCCGACATCAACACTTTCAAAGCGCCGGGCAGCGTCATTACTTACGGCAGTTCGCCCGGCACGAATCTCGTGGCGCCGCCGCTGCCGGTCACTGGCGGACTCGAAGGCACGCCCGGCGGAGTGCCGCTTTATCAAAATGGCGAGCTCGTCGGTGGCGTCGGCGTCGCGGGCAACGGCGTCGCGGTGACGAACATTTCGCCCGCCATCATCACCAAGCCGGACAGCGACGAAGACGCGGCGCTCGCAGGACAAATCGGATTTGCGCCGCCGAATAAAATTCTCGGCTCAAAAGTTTTGGTGGCGGGCATCCGGCTGGAATACGTCGAAACGAAAACTAAACTTACAAACACAATTCCCTTCGCCGGTTTGCCGGGAGCGGAAATTTTTCCGTTTACGCTCACCAATTCGCCAGCGCCGTTTGCGTATCCTATTGCGACCATCGGTGGCGAAACTGGCGAAGTGCGTCAGCCGATTATCAACGATCCCTCTTTGGTGCCACTCGGCGCGGCGCGGCTCACGGACGTTGAGGTTTTCGATATCATCACCGCCGCCGCGAATCGCTGTCGCACCACACGCGCTGGCATTCGCTTGCCAGCCGGCTCGCCGGCGCAAGTGTTCATCACCATCGTGAATAATCCCGGCGTGGATGGCGTCGCGCCGGTCGTGCTCGGCACATTTTGCACGTCGCCCAATACAACGCGATTTAGTTGGGATGTCTGCGTGCAGAAGGCACGCACCGCCGTGATGTTTTCGTCGGCCGACCGCGCCTACTCCACGCGCACTGTCGGTTTTATGGCGCAAATGTTTTATCCGCCCGGCATCAACGGCACGGCACCGGGACCGTTTCTCGGTATGCAGGAAAAATTCTCCGCGTTTCCAGCGAACGTCACCAATCCGCTCAACGGTGCGGTCGTGACTAACACGCCGTCCGTTGACCCTAATTTGCCGAATGGCATCACGATTTTTCCTGGCGGCTTTCCGCTGTATCGCGATGGCGTTTTGATCGGCGCGATTGGCGTCAGCGGTGACGGCGTGGATCAGGACGATTTGATTTCTGCGAGCGGCGCGGCGCTGTTTCCGGCACCGGTGGAAATTCGCGCCGACCAGACCACTTATCGCGGCACGCGGCTGCCGTATGCCAAGTTCCCGCGCAACCCCAAGTTGTAATTAAGCGCATTAGCTTGGGTTTTCACCGGCGCCACTTCGCGCCAAGATTAGTTTCCAGAATCGCTGTTTGACCATTGCCGCGCAAAAATCTAAACTGGCCGTCCGTTTTGGAATTTTAATTTTATTATGAAAATAATCGTTTGCGACCCCATCTCGACCACCGGCATCGCGTTGCTCAAACAACGGCCCGAATTCAACGTCGTCGTCCTGGAAAAGACCGCCACGGAAGATGAATTGTGCGCCATGGTGGGTGACGCCACGGCGTTGCTGGTGCGCTCTGAAACCAAGGTGACGAAGAAGGTCATCGAGGCCGCCAAGCAATTGAAAGTGGTCGGCCGCGCCGGTGTGGGCGTCGATAACGTGAAGGTGGAAGACGCCACGCAGCATGGTGTGGTGGTGATGAACACGCCGCTCGGTAACATGGTGACGACGGCGGAACTGGCGTTTGCCCTCATGATGGCGCTCGCGCGTAAGGTGCCGCAGGCCGCCGCCGGGTTGGCCGGTGGAAAATGGTTGCGCAAGGAACTCGCCAAGGATGGCATCGAACTCCAGGGCAAGACGCTCGGCGTGATCGGCCTCGGCCGTATCGGTTCCGAAGTGGCCAAACGCGCCATCGCGTTCGGCATGAAGGTCGTGGCTTACGATCCGTTTCTCTCCGAGGAACGCGCCAAGGCCATCGGCGCCACGCTGGCTGATTTGGATGAAGTTTATCGCGTGGCCGATTTCATCACGTTGCACAATCTCGTGACGGACGAGACGCGCGGCATGTTGAACGCCGCCGCGTTCGCCAAGATGAAACCGAATGTGCGCATCGTGAATTGCGCGCGCGGCGAAATCATCAATGAAAACGATCTGATTGCTGCGTTGGAATCCAAGAAAGTCGCCGGCGCCGCGCTGGATGTATTCGCCAAGGAACCGCTCCCGGCGGATCATCCTTACATTGCGCAGGCGGCCAAGGGCAATCTCATCCTCACGCCGCACCTCGGTGCCAGCACCAAGGAAGCGCAGGAAAAATGTGGTATTGAAGTGGCTGAAATCGTGATTGCCTATTTGCTCACGGGCGAAGTTCGCAACGCGGTCAACTTGCCGTATCTCGACGCGAAAACATCGGAACAAGTGAAACCGTATTTGCCGCTGGGCGAGGCGCTGGGCAAATTGCTTGCGCAACTTTCGACCGGCGCGGACAAGCTGCACATCACTTACGGCGGCAATGCCAAGAATCTCACGAACATTGATCCAGTGACGCGTGCCATCATTCGTGGGTTTTTGTCCACGAGCAATTTGAAAGATGTGAACAACGTCAACGTCCGCAGCGTGGCGCAGAGCATTGGTATCACCGTGGAAGAAAAGAAATCCGACGAACCAGTGACGTTCAACGAATGGGTGCATGTGCAGGCGTTCAAAGGCGCGGAGAAATTGATTTCCGCCGGCGGCACGTTTTTCGGTTCGCCGAACAACCCGCGCATCGTGCGGTTGTTCAGCCAGTCCGTGGAAATTCCGGTGACGGGCACGCTGCTGTTGTTGAACAACGCGGACAAGCCTGGCATCGTCGGTCATCTCGGCACGTTGCTCGGCAAGCATAAGGTGAACATCGCGAGCATGAGTCTCGGCCGCGACACGGTCGGCGGCAAAGCGCTGACAGTTTTGAGTCTCGACAGCGTGCCACCGACGGCGTTGCTGGAAGAACTGAAAAAAGACGCTGACATCAGCAATGTGAAAGTGGTAACGTTGTAATTCGATTTTTTGAACCGAAACGAAACTTGTTAGTCCAATTGACCTAATGAAAATGAAATTGATTCTGTCCGCCGCGCTGATTGCCGGTGTGATTTCCGCTAACGCCGTCACCGCGCCGGTCGCGGCATCTGTCGGCACCAACGCCAGTCCCGAAGCGACGATGAAGGCGCTGTTCGGCGACCCCGTCATCGTCAAGGCGAAGGGTTTTGACATCAAGCAGAGTGAATTGGATCAGGTGTTGACGGGCGCGAAGGCCAATGCCGCCGCGCAAGGCCAGCAGTTGCCGCCGGAATTCGCCATCGCCATCCTCAATCAGTTGGTCACTATCCAGTCGCTGTTGCAATTGGCAACGCCAGCTGACCGCGCGGCCGGTGCGGCTGAGGCGGATTTGCAATATACGAATCTCGTTAAACGTTTCGGTTCCGTCGAAGCGTTCGACCGCCAGCTCAAAGCGGTTGGCATGACCGCGGATGATTTGCGCGCCAAAGCCGCGCAGGAAGCGACAGCCAAGGCCACGCTCAAACGCGAATTGAAAATCAGCGTTACCGACGCGCAGGCGCAGGCATTTTACAACAAACACGCGGCGGATTTTGAACAACCGGAAATGGCGCACGTCCGTCACATTCTGCTGATGACGATTGATCCAGCCACGCGGACGCCGTTGCCGACGAACGCTGTGGCCGCCAAGCGCAAACAGATTGACTCGCTGTTGAAACAGATTCGCGGCGGTGCGGATTTCGCCACGCTGGCCAGCCAGTATTCCGAGGATCCCGGCTCGAAGGAAAAGGGCGGCGAACTACCGGAATTTTCGCGCGGCCAGATGGTTCCTGAATTTGAAGCCACGGCGTTTTCCATGACCAACAATCAGGTCAGCGACGTCGTCACCACGCAGTTCGGTTATCACATTCTCAAGATGATTGACCTGACGCCGGCCAAGAAATTTGCTTACACGGACACGTTGCCGCAAATCAATAAGACCGTCGCCGACATCTGCAAAAACGAAGTGGAATCGGAGCAGATCAAAGTGCTCGCGCCGGACTTCGTCAAAAAATTGCGTGCCGACCAAGCGGTGGAGATTGTTGATCCGGCGCTCAAGGCTTTGGATGCCAGCGTTCGCGCGCAAGCTGATGCCGCCGGCACCAATGCGGCCGCTGACTTAGCACAGCCGCTAAAGTAAGCAGCTTGACAATAAAAAGGCGTTGGCCGACAAATTAACCTTATGAAGATAAAAATTATCATCGTTATTTTGGCGGTCGCCTGTGTCGCTCTGGCCATTGCGCTTTTCGCTGTGAAAAAATCCGGCGAGGAGCAACATCAGGCCGACATCAGCTCCATTGTTGATTTCTCCAATCAGGTAGTGAACGCCGAGTTGAAGATCAACGATCTCAATCAGGTCAACATTACTTACTCCAACGATCTCGTGTTGAGCCAGGCGCAGGCCGAGCAGCTTTCCAATAGCCTTAATGCCGCATCCAAGACGATTGCCGATAGCAAAATCGCTATCAGCACCGCACAGGATCAAATCGCCACCCTCAACTCGCGGATCGGTGATTTAGAAACCCAAAACAAAGTGCTCGACCAGCGCGCCAATGATTTAACCAATACCATCGCGCAGTTGAACAGCCTCATTGAGGATACGCGCAGCAAGCTCAACGCTTCAGAAACTAATAGTCTTTTCCTCCAGCAGGCGTTGGAAAAACAGATGGCCCAAAAAGCCGAAGTCGAACACAAATTTAATGACCTGAACGAACTTCGCCAGCAGGTGAGAAAAGTTAAAGATGATTTGTTTGTCGCGCGCCGGTTGCAGCTCATGAAAAATGACAACGGTTCGAAAAAAGGTGCGCAACTGCTCATCCAGCGCACCGCGCCGGTGACGAATGCGCCGGCTCCGGCAAATTACGGCCTGAATGTCGAAGTTGGTTCCGACGGCTCGGTCAAAGTCATTCCGCCGCTCGGTGCGCCCACCAATGCGCCCGCGCATTGAGCCGCCATGCCCACCTACGAATACGTTTGCAAAAAGTGCGGCCACGAATTTGAGGCGCGCCAATCCATGTCCGAACCGGCGCTGAAAAGCTGCCCCAAGGAACTTTGCGCGCAGAAAAAATGGGGCCGCGGCAAAGTGACCAAACAGATTGGCGCTGGTGCCGGATTACTTTTCAAAGGCGGCGGTTTTTACATCACCGACTATCGCAGCGAAGGCTACAAGTCGGCGGCCAAAAAAGATTCCGCCGCCAAGACCGAAACCAAAGCCGAGCCCAAGCCCGCCGCCAAACCGGAAAAAAAATGAACCGTTCGCGCACACGCTGTGCGCTGGTTGTCGGCCTGATGACGTTCCTCGCCGCCGCCCGCGGGCAATCTTCATTTGTTAAGCCCGCTGCCACAAGCAGTGTTTCCGGGCAGTTCGTTGTTTCCTTCACGCAGCCCGCCAACCCATATTTTCGCCACGCCACCGCCGGCACAAACACAGATTTGTTGCGACTGGAACCGTCGCTGCTCGCCGTTTCCGCTGAACGCTTCAAGGTTGCGCTCTGGTCGCAAATCGGGATGGCCGCCAACGCCCCGTGGAGCGGGAAAATTTTTCTCGTGTTGCACCCTGCGCGCACGGCGGATGAGGAAGTAGTCATCGCCGCGCAACCGTTCATTCATACTTGGAATTACCGCCTAGAATTGCCCGACCTCATCGCGCGCAATCGCTGCGCGCGCGCCTTCAGTGCGGTGCTGCTGCTGGTAATTGCCAACCGCAACGCGCCGGTAGGCGGGCGCTCATCCGTCGTCCCGGAATGGCTAGCGGATGGGCTGGCGCGGCAAGTAATACTAGCTGCGGAAACGCCAATCTTTTTGTCCGCGCCTACGAAGAGAGAAAATGACATCGCACTGACACGCCAGAACAATCAGCGGCGCGGGGTTGATCCGCTCGCCGATGCTCGGCACGTGCTGCAAAATTTTCCGGCGCTCACGTTTGAGCAATTGAGTTGGCCGACTGACGCACAGCTGAACGGCGACGACGGTGGTGTGTATCTCGCCAGCGCGCAATTGTTCGTTCACGATTTACTCACGTTGAAAAACGGCGCAGCCAATCTGCGCTCGCTGCTCACGCAATTGCCTGCGCATGAAAATTGGCAAGCCGCTTTTTTTGCCGCGTTTCATGTAAATTTCCAACGCCCACTCGACGTGGAAAAATGGTGGGCGCTCCGCGTTGTTGCCTTTGCTGCGCGTGCGCCCGGCCCGCAATGGACCTCCGCCGTTAGCCGCGAAAAACTGGACGCCGCACTCGCCGTGCCGGTGGATGTTCGTTACGCCTCCAACTCTTTACCGACGTATGCGGAAATTACTTTGCAGTCCGCCCTGAAAAATTTTCCACCAGAGCGGCAGGCGGAAATTTTCCGCACCAAGTTGCGCGATTTGGAACTCATTCAACTTCGGCTCACGCCGCCACTCGCGCCGGTCGCCGCTGGTTACCATCAAGCCTTCACTGATTTTCTTGGCGGTAAAAAGAAAGGTTTTTTTCACCGTCCCGCCAGCGCCAGCGCCACAATTAAAAAACTGGATGCGCTGGACGCACAACGACGTGATGTGGAAGTCAGGCTGAAAGCCAGCGAATTGCCGCTGAACGTGGATCGCCTCGCGCCGTGAGTGGGCAACTTGACAGAACGTGATTCAAACTTATAGTCCCCATACTGAAAAATGCAGGCTGAAAATTCATCCACGGGACGCGGAGAACCGCCTTCGGGCAACTCGATGCAAGCGCTGAAGAAATTCACTTCCGCCGGACGCGGCTATTGGCACGACGTTTCGGAAAAAGATTGGAATGACTGGCGCTGGCAGTTGAAACACCGCATCACGACGGTGGAACAGTTGCAGAAATTTTTACCGACGCTCACGCCGGAAGAATTGGCTGGCGCAAAACTCGCGAACACAAAACTGGCGCTCGCCATCACACCTTACTTTTTTAATCTCATTGATCCGGCGGATGAACATTGCCCGATTCGTCAGCAGGTCATTCCGCGCATCGAAGAATCCCACACCGCGCCGTGGGAAATGAGCGATCCCGTCGGCGAAGATTCGCACTCGCCCGTGCCCGGACTCGTGCACCGTTATCCCGATCGCGTTTTATTTTTGGTGACTGATCGTTGTGCGGCGTATTGCCGTTACTGCACGCGCTCTCGACTCGTGAGCAACGCGACCGGCTACGATTTTCATCCTGAATTCGACAAGCAAATCGCCTACATCGCCGCGCATCCAGAAATTCGCGACGTGTTGTTGAGTGGCGGCGACCCGCTGCTTTTGAGTGACGACAAACTGGAAAATCTGTTGAGCCGCCTGCGCGCGATTCCGCACGTCGAATTTCTCCGCATTGGTTCGCGCATCCCGACGTTTCTGCCGCAACGCATCACGCCCGAGCTTTGCGCGATGCTGAAAAAATTTCATCCGCTCTTCATGAGCATTCACTCGAATCATCCGCGCGAACTCACGACCGAAGTGCGCGACGCGATGGGTCGCCTTGCCGACGCCGGCATTCCGCTCGGCAATCAAAGCGTGTTGCTCAAGCACGTCAACGACGACGCGGACGTAATGAAAGCGCACGTCCAAAAACTTTTGATGTGCCGCGTGAAGCCGTATTACATCTACCAATGCGATTTGATTTCCGGCTCCGCGCACCTGCGCGTCAGCGTCCGCAAGGGGCTTGAGATCATGGAAAAATTGCGCGGCCACACGACCGGTTATGCCGTGCCGCAATACGTTATTGATGCGCCCGGCGGCGGCGGCAAAGTGCCGATCAATCCCGAATACGTTTTGAGCCACAACGCCGACCGGGTGGTCATCCGCAATTTCGAAGGAAAAATCTTCGAGTATCCCGAGGCCGCAGATGGGACGCCGCTTTCCAAGCCACCAAGGAACATTGAAGAGCCGGAGTTGGTTTAACTCTGATGAATAAAGATTCCATCAATGTGAGGGATTCGGTAGGAGCTACACGGCTATTTGAAGCCGTTTCCGATAACAACATTAAAGAGGTAAAATTACTGCTATCGAAGGGAGCTGACCCGAACGTTCCTGAAAATAACGGAATTACTCCGTTGATGGACGCAGCCTCCGGAGGAGATTTAGCAATGGTAAAACTGCTGCTAAAACACGGTGCAAAAGCAGATTTAAAAGATAATTTCGGCAGCGACGCAATTAACTACGCTGAATCGCAAGGCTACGGAAAAGTTGTTACTTACCTTCGAAGTATAAAATGACGAAGAAATTTTCTTCATTTGTGTCTTGGCGATTAAATTAAAATTCCCCTCTGCGACCTCAACGGCGGCGCTTGGAAAAATTACCGCTGCTGCTGGATTTCATCAGTGGTCGCTGTGACGTCGGCAATTGCGAACCGGACGTGCGAAACATCGGCTTAGATTCTTGTGAACGCGAATCTTCCCGTCGCGATGGATTCGAACGCGAATCCTGCGGTCGTGAATCCGGCCGGTGTGCGGATGGCGGACGTGAATCTTTTTGCCCCGATTTTTTCCAGTGCGATTTGTTGGCGGGCGTGAATGACGGACGTTTATTTTCCTGTCCAAACGGCGCGGACTTTTTGTGCTGCGAAAATTGCTGCGGACGTGCAGGCGCGGGCCGCGTTGGCTGCGGTCGCAACGGCGCTGGCTTGCGTTCTTCCTCGGCCAGACAAAAATCCACCTGCTTCTTGAACGAATCCACCTTGGCAACTTGCACCGTCAGTTTGTCGCCAAGTTTAATCACGCGGCGCGTGCGGCGACCAACGAGATTGCGGCGCCGATCATCGAAGACATAAAAGTCATCTTCAATCGTGGACAACGGCACAAGCCCGCTCATCGCGAGGCCGGAAACGTCCACAAAAAATCCGAAGTTGCGAACGTCCGTCACGAGCGCGGGATATTTTACCGGCTCGCCGGATTCTAACTGCGCTTTCAAGAACGCGAACAACTTCACGTCCTTGCTGTCGCGTTCCGCATCGGCGGAATTTCTTTCCGTGACGGAAATGTGTTCGGCGATTTCTTTCAGCGCGGATGCCTTAGCCGAAATTTTATCGAACAGCGCGCGGTGCACGACGAGGTCGGCGTAGCGGCGAATCGGCGAGGTGAAGTGCGTGTATTTTTTCTTTGCGAGTCCGTAATGGCCGAGCGGCTCAACCGAGTAACACGCGCGCATCAGCGATTTCAGAAAACCGATCTTGAGCGCCGGACCGATGGGCAAAGTGCCCAGTTTCGCGAGCAATTTCTGCACTTCCGCCGGCTGACCAAGGTTGCCGCACTGGACGTTGTGCGCCATGACCTCCTGCCGATATTCCTGTAAGCGCCGCGCGTCCGGTTCCTCGTGAACACGATAAATCGCCGGCGTCCGCAAGCTCATCAGCCGCGTCGCGACGGCTTCGTTCGCGAGCAACATGTATTCCTCAATGAGCTGATGTGAAACGTCGTTCTCGTTTTTCTCGATGCGCAAAATTTTTCCGTTTTCGTCCAAACGGATTTTCGTTTCCGGAAAATCCAAATCCAGAGAACCGTTCTTGAAGCGATGCTTGCGAATTTTTTGCGCAAGCTGATGCGCCGAATGAAGCATCTGCTCAATCGGATCGTCCGCCGGTGCGCGTTGCAAAATCGCCAGCACTTGCTGGTAACTGAAACGCCGCTGCGAATGAATGGCAGCGGCGTGAAACTTGGTGTTCAGCACGCGTCCGTCCGCCGACACCAGAAACTCCACACACTTGGTCAGACGGTCCACGTTCGGCTTGAGCGAACAGAGTTCGTTGCTCAACGCCTCCGGCAGCATCGGAATGACACGGTCAACGAGGTAAGTCGAGTTGCCGCGTTTGCGCGCCTCTTCGTCGAGCGCGGTGCCGGGCTTCACATAATGCGACACGTCCGCAATGTGCACCCACAAGCGCCATTGGTCGGCAGAAATTTTTTCGAGACAAATCGCATCGTCGAAATCCTTCGCGTCGTCAGGATCAATCGTGATGACATTGTGCGCGCGGCAATCAAGCCGGTCGGCCAGATCTTTTTCGTGAACGACATTGCCGACGGCGTGAGCTTCCGCCAACACGGCCTTGGGAAAATGCAGCGGCAAGTTGTATTGGCGCAACACGGACAGCATATCCACGCCCTCTTCATCGGGCGCGCCAAGCACCTCGACAATTTCGCCTTCGGGATTGCTGTGGCGCGATTCCCATTCGCGCAGCTCGACCACGACTTTGTCACCGACGCGCGCCGGTCGGCCCACATCGCGCGGCGGTGTCACATAAACATCGTGCGGGATGCGCGGGTCGTCGGGGATGACATAGAGGAATTGTTTGCTTTGCGCCAGCGTGCCGACAATCTGCGTGCGCTTGCGTTCGAGAATACGGACGACCGTGCCGTTTTCCTGATCGCCTTCGCGAAAGTTTTTCCGGCGCGAATCGCGGCGCACCAGCACGCGATCTTCGTGCAACGCCGTGCCAGTGGCACTTTCGGCGATGGAAATCTCCTTGATGCTCGCATCATCCGGCTGAAGAAAACCGCGTCCAGAACGGTTCATGCGAATGCGACCCGGAATCAAATCCGCGTCGCGCGCGAGGGCATGACGCGCGCCCTTGATGCACGCAATCTCGCCGTCGCGCTCCAGCTTGCGCAGTGTGCGCTGAAACTCCGGCTCGCGCTCCGGCGTCACGCGCAGGTGGCGCTGCAAATTTTCCGCGCTCAATGGAACGTAATCTTTTTGTTCCAGCAACCCGATGATTTGGTCTCTCATGGTTTCGGTTTTAATCTCGCTCCCGGCGTCCACGTTTCATTTTCGAGCAGTTCAATGCCCGGCTTGGTGAACGCGATGCGCCGTGTTTTGTAAAGTTTTCCAAGTGCTTGCTTAAAGGCCTTCTTGCTCACGTTAAAATTTTGCCGAATCTCGATTGGCGAACTGTTATCGTCAAACGCCAGTTTGCCGCCGCTCATCTTGAGCGCGGTCACAATCAAATCGGTCAGCGACGCGACGCGCTTATAGCCGACGGCATCAAGGCTCAAATCAATTTTCCCATTTGGACGCACGGTGCGGACGAAACCTTTCATCCGCGCGCCAATCTTGAGCGCGTAGGCGAGCTGGCTTTTGTAGAGCAACCCGAAATGCGCATTATCCACGATGGCGTTGTAGCCGAGCGGCGTCTTGGCAGTCACGAAAATGTTCACCGGCTGACCGTCGCGATACGCCGGCGTGTCGCGGTTCAAATGCCGATTCAACCGCGTGCTCGCCAGAATGCGATTCGTCTGCGCGTCGAGCGCGACATAGACAATTACCCAGTCGCCGACGCGCAACGGAATTTCCTGTTCGCGGAATGGCACGAGCAAATCTTTCGCAAGACCCCAATCGAGAAACGCGCCGATCTGCGGATTCACGTTGATGACTTTCATGTAGCCGAATTCGCCGACCATCGCGTGCGGCTTTTCCGTTGTGGCGACGAGGCGGTCTTCGGAGTCGCGATAGACAAAAACGTCGAGCTTTTGCTTGGGCGCGAGACCGGCGGGAATGTAGCGGCCGGGCAAAAGAATTTCGCCGAGTTCACCGCCGTCGAGGTAGAGGCCGGGTTGAGACGCGCGGATGATCGCGAGCGAATTACGTTTGCCAAGAATTGCCATGCGCAGACAGCGTAAGCGCGAAGCGCGGGCAGCGGTAGAAAAAACGGTGGGGATGTCTAATCTAACAACCGCAAAAAATCAATGTGCAGCGAGCTCCATCGAAAGTTTATCCAGCTCGTTGGCAAATTGTTTAGGATCAAAGTCGGGAATGGATTGCGCCCACTTGAACAATTGATTCAACGACGATTGCACCGGCGCATTATTTTTCAATTCCGGTGACGCGGCGACGAGACGATCGAGCGCAAGCACTAAGCGTTCAGCACGGCGGGCTTGAAGATTTTGTGAGACGGCAGTATCGCGGAACGCAGCGCCGGTATGGGCGGCTGCCAGCAACATTTTGCGCGTGATATCATCCGACCAACTCATTGCTGCATAGTGCTGGGCAGATCTATCGAGTTCACCTTGGATAATTCCGGCGGCTTGGACAGCTTCCTTCGGTGCTATGGGCAAAGCTCGATCATTTACCAGACCGCTGATGCCCCGCGCTGCAACTTTTGCCGCCCAAACCGAACCCGCCCAGCGGTTGATTTCACTTTCCGTCGGCGAATTTTCCTGGGCAGGTTGCCAACTCATCTCGCGCAACGCGACGGCTTGACCGACGAGCCACGCCTGCGCGCCATTGCCGTTTTTCTCCGCGCTCCAATGTTTCGGCTCGGTGGCGCTCTGACCATCGAGTACAAAAATTAATTCCGGATGACCGGCTTTGAGAATATCCGCATCCACATTCTGATGGCACGCGACGCAGGTATTGGCGCGGACATAAAGATTTTGCAGATCGCGCATTCCCGCCGCCGTGCGGTCGGCACGTGTGTAATCTTTGCGCGTGTGTGCGCGCAGCCAATTTTCTGCCGCGCCGTGGCAGCTTTCACACGAAACACCTTCACTCACTTTGAAATTTTCGCCGCGCAGATTTTCAGGAACTTCGTGCAACGGCGCATGACAAACCGTGCAGCGGGAATCGGCAGACGGGTCTTTGATTTGCAGCGCGTCGGCAATTTGCTTGGAGCGCGCAGTCGTGAGCGTCGCAGTGGGGCGTTTTGAATGAAAATCTTTCAGCGACCAGACGAGAAACTGGTTTTGATTTTGTCCGCCGCCACCGTGGCAACTGGAACTGGCGCAGGAATTCGCGCCAAGAAATTTCGCCGGTGTCTCGCCGCCATGCACCGCGCTGGCCGCAAAAAATATTCCAAGGGCAAGGCTGGCGGCGCGGTTATAAATTGTTTTACTCACAGCAGTAAATTGGTTAATGGAGTGGGCGCGTGAATGCAACCTTAATTGAATCCCTGCGCAACGCCAGCGGAGGCAGTTTGAGCTTCGTCGCCGGAAATGCGCTGCTAGCCGGAAATGCGCTGCTAGCCGGACTGCTTGCGTGGCTGGCGCTGGAGATTTTCCGCTCGCTCTTGCGCACTTTCGCCGAGAACCGCCAGCAACGCGTCGTAATGCAAAAACTGCGCGTCCAACTTGCCGAAACCAAACTTCGTTGTCGTGAGGCTGAACAGGCGCAGACCGGTTGGAATGGGTTGCGAAAATTTTCCGTCGTCAAAAAAATTTCCGAGTGTGAGGACGTGAACGCGTTTTATTTAAAGCCGCACGATGGTCGTCCGCTGCCGCAATTCAAGCCCGGCCAATACCTCACATTCCAACTCGATGTGCCCGGACGCGACAAGCCGCTCATCCGCTGCTACTCGCTTTCCGACAGCCCGCATCAGAAGGATTATTACCGTGTTACGATCAAAAAAGAAAAAGCGCCGGCAGATAAACCGGAGTTGCCGCATGGGGCGGGCTCCAGTTTTTTCACCGACGTTGTGAAGGAAGGCGACATCCTCAACGTCAAAGCGCCGACCGGCCATTTCTTTTTGGACATGACCAAGACGAATCCCGTCGTGTTGCTCGCGGGTGGCGTCGGCATCACGCCGATGTTGAGCATGGCAAATGCGATTGCTGCAAGCGGTTCCAAACGTGAAGTGTATTTTTTCTTCGGCGTCCGTAATGTGCGCGAGCACATCCACAAGGCGGAACTGGAAAAACTGGCGGCGGAAAATGACAACATTCATCTGCACATCGCTTACAGCAAGCCGGGTGAACGCGATGTGAAGGGAAAAGATTATCAGCACGAAGGCCGCGTGGGCATTGAGCTTTTGAAGGAAATTCTGCCGTCGAACAATTTTGAATATTATCTTTGTGGCAGCGGCGCGTTCATGAAAAGTTTGACCGACGGCCTCGAAGCCTGGGGCGTGCCAGATAGCGTGGTCCACTTTGAAGCATTCGGCCCCGCGACGGTGAAGAAAAAAAAACCGCCGTGCCTTCACCAAGCGAAACGGTTCATCTCGCGAAGATAAACGTGACGTTCGCGCGCTCAAACAAAACCGTGCGCTGGGAACCAGCATCGGAAAATATTTTGGAGTTTGCGAAAGCGCAGGGCGTGAAAATTGATTCCGGTTGCTGCGCGGGTAGTTGCGGTTCATGCGTCGTCGCCATCAAATCCGGCGATGTGGATTATTTGAAGAAGCCCGACGCCACGCCCGAAGCCGGTAGTTGTTTCACCTGCGTTTGCCGCCCGAAGAATGATTTGGTTTTGGATGCTTAACACAATTCCAAACTAAAAATGCCCGCCGCCCCGACCATTCTTGAACGCCCGCAACGTTGGGACGCCGCTTTCGACGCGAACATGACTGACGCGGACGTGGAGCGCTTGCTGGCCACCGCGCCGTTCAGCGGAATGGCTGCCGAAAAATTTCCCAAGCGCACGCCGCTCCGCGAAATCCTCCGCAATGACGCGCGCATTTTGAAATTTCGCAAAGGCGAAATCATCATGCGCCAAGGTGATTACGGCACATCGGCATTTTTGATTCTGCAAGGCGCGGCGCGCGTGGTGTTGAAACCGGATCTCCCGCCGTCGCTGCTCGGTCGTCAGGCGACCAATAAAAAAGGTGTTTTCCGCACGCTGGCGCAACTTTGGAATCGTTCGCGTCCGCCGGAAATGTTGCCGCGCAGCTTACTCGGACAAAGTTCCGGCGTCAGCGCGCGGCAAAATGAAAAAGAGACGCGCGTGTTTTTGCAGGATGTGCCGCGCATTTTAGATCAGCACCGCACGGCGCAGATGATTGCCGGAGAGTTTTTTGGTGAAATCGCCGCGCTCAGCCGCATGGCGCGCACCTCCACGATTTTTGCCGACAGCGACGATGCAGAGTTGCTTGAAATCCGCTGGCAAGGTCTGCGTGACCTGATGAAATATGACGACGCGCTGTGCACGCACATCAACAAAATTTACCGCGAACGCGCTCTCGCTTCGTATCTCCGCGCCACGCCGCTCTTCAAAAATCTTTCGAGAGAACAACTCGACCGCGTGGCCGAGGCGGTAGAATTTTCCACATTCGGCGATTACGATTGGTCCGGCGAATACAAGCGGCTCGCGCAATCTGGCAGCGTGCGACCGGAGAAAGAGCCCGTCATTGTTGGCGAATGTGATTATCCGAATGGAATCGTTTTGCTGCGCGCCGGCTTCGCGCGTGTCTCGCAAAAATTCGGCGGCGGTGAACGCACGCTGAATTACATCGGTGCCGGACAAATTTTTGGCCTGAACGAAATTGCCCACAACTGGCGCAACAAAGAGTCGCCGGTGAATTTTCAATTCTCGCTCCGCGCCATCGGCTACACACACTTGCTCGTCGTGCCGACGCGCGTGATGGAAGAAATCGTTTTACCGTCGCTGCCCAAAAATGAATTACCGCCACTGGTCGAAAAAACTGAAGATGATTTTGATTCCGCTGCACCGCAAACCCGCGCGCGCGAAAAAGTGGGCGCCGAGATTTTAGAATTTCTTACCGAGAACCGATTTTTTAACGGCACGGCCTCGCTGGTGATTGACCTCGACCGTTGCACGCGCTGCGACGATTGCGTGCGCGCCTGCGCCTCGACGCACGACAACAATCCACGCTTTCTGCGTCACGGGCCGAGCGCCGGGCGTCTGATGATCGCCAATGCTTGCATGCATTGCGCTGATCCGGTCTGCATGATTGGCTGTCCGACCGGCGCGATTCATCGTGAGTCTTTTGCCGGACAAGTGGTCATCAATCCCACGACGTGCATCGGCTGCAAATCCTGTTTCACGAATTGTCCCTACGATGCAATCCGCATGGTTGAGGCACGCGACGAACGCGGCGAATTTCTCGTGGATCAGGAAATGAAACCCATCGCGAAGGCGACGAAGTGCGACCTCTGCGTGGAAAATCATGGCGGCCCCGCGTGCGAACGTGCGTGTCCGCATGGCGCGCTTACGCGGATGAATTTGAATAATCTCGATTCGCTTTCGAGGTGGCTGAAGTTATGAAACGTTTTCGCCACCAATTTTTCATCGGCCTGATCGCGCTGATTGCCGCGACGGTTGGAGCGTTGTGGCTAAATGGAAAATTTAACACGCTGCCGAACTACGCTTACCTCACGGGCTGGGTGTTGCTCGCGGGGATGTTCGTGCTGACGATCTACAACGTGCGGAAAAAACTGCCGTTCCTGCCGCTTGGCAAATCCGAAACGTGGCTGCAGATCCATATCTATCTAGGTTTCTTCACGACGCTATTATTTCTCATTCACCTAAACTTCCGCCTGCCGCACGGCTGGTTTGAGGCCGTGCTCGCATGGCTATTCGTGTTGGTCAGCGGTAGCGGCTTTGTGGGATTATTTTTCAGCCGTGTGTTGCCACGCCGGCTAGCGACGCGCGGTGGCGAAGTGATTTTTGAGAAAATCCCCGCATTGTGCCACGCCCTTAAAACCGAAGTAGAAACGTTAGCGCTTGGCTCCGAAGCTAAGTCAGTGGTCATCGCGGAATTTTATACGAAGCGGCTGGCGGTGTTTTTCTCCGGCCCAAAAAATTTCTGGAATCACCTAGCTGAGTCGCGCCGTGAAGTCAGCGGATTGCTCGCCGAACTCGAAGACCTGCGCCGCTTTGCCAGCGACGTTGAAAAAGAAAAAATCTCGAACTTGCCGCGCTTGTTCGGCAGAAAGATGGACTGGATTATCACCGCGCGTTACAACTCGCCCTGCGGCTTTGGCTATTCGTTCACATTCCACTGACTTACGGGCTGCTAATTTTCACCGCGCTCCACATCATTTTGGTATTTGGCTTTTCCGGAGGTGCTCGATGAGTGAGCAACTGCCAGCGCCGGATTTTGATGCGCAGAATTACGCGCGACCAAACCAGAATTACATCTGCGGTAACGCCTGCGAGGGTAAAGCGTGCCGCCAAGGGCCGGATGCAAAAGGTCGTTGCGGTGCGTCGGCAGAATGCAAACCGGTGCTGAAAACCAAGCCGGGTGAAACGAAAGGCCGCTGGATTTGCACGCGCCCCGGCGGCGAATGCGAGTCCGGGCCGTTGCCGGACGGAAGCTGTTGCAATCCTGTCCCGAAATGCTCACCCGTCCCGACGCTGCGTTTGTGGCGCGGTCGCGTTACGCTTGCAGTCATTGCCGCCTCGTGTGCGTTGCTGCTGGTCATTCTTGGCAATCCACCGTGGAGAAATAATTTCATCAGTCCTGGAACCATTTCCAACCCGCATTCCGGCGCGGCGTTCGCGGCGCTGGCGGTGACGAATCATCTGAATGAAAGCTGCGGCGCGTGTCACGTCGCCGGCAACAGCGGTCCGAATGGAATGGTGAATGTTGCGCTGCGCGCGGATCCGGGAATTTTGGATTTTAAGAAAATCGCAAGCGCCTCCGCTGCCAACCCGACAGCAATTGACGAGTCATGCTTGAAATGTCACGCGGGCAGAAATTTTCATCAGCCCAGCGCGCCGCAAATTTCCTGCGCGTTTTGCCACGCGGAGCATCAAGGTAAAATGATGGCGGCAACCACGGATGCGAGTTGCAGCTTTTGCCACGGCGACGCGGCGAAGATGAATCCAATCACAAAAAATATAGTCACCCCGGTCATTCATCATTTTGCGGACGATCATCCTCAGTTCAGATTCATCACGGAAAATTTGCACGACCCGGACACGTTGAAATTTAACCACGCGCTGCATCTGACTGGCACGACGATTCCAAAACTGGCCGGTGGCAAAAAATTGGACTGCGCGTTTTGTCATCAGCCGGATGCAGCGGGCGCGTTTATGAAACCAGTGGAGTTTGAGAAGAACTGCCGCGTGTGTCACTCGCTGCAATTCGATCCGCAAACACCGGAACTGCAACTGCCGCACGGCAGCGCGGAATTTGTCTCGGCGTTTTTACGGAGTCTGCCGAAACAGTATCTGAATTTAGCCGCGCAGTTCGGTAAAGATGAAGACGCGAATATTTTCGTGGAGAAGAAACTTGCGGACTTGCGGGCGCAATTTGGCAGCGGTGAAGATTTGGAAAAACGCGTTTTTTTCAGCACGTCCACGACCGCGCCGGAAATTAGTGTGGGCAACGTGAGTGGCGCAGCGCGCGCAATTTTTCCCGGCTGCGCGTATTGTCACGAGGTGAAAAAATCAAGCGCCCGTGCGCCAGAAATTACGAAGCCAATTCAAACGGAACGCTGGTTGGCGCAGGCTAAATTTAATCACACGAAGCACGCTAGCGTTGCGTGTGCGCAATGTCACGATGCGGTTCGCAGCAAGGATACGGCGGATATTTTATTACCGGCGAAAGAAGCCTGCGTGACGTGCCACAGTCCGCGTGGCGGCGTGGCGGACACTTGCGCGGAGTGCCACACTTACCACAAGCCGCTGGTCGCGGCGCAGTAATTTTATTTCAGAAACGAACGGTGAGATTTAAACCGACACCAGCGTTGAGCGTGTCGCTGTTCTCCACATAGAAGCCGTCGGTATTCAAAATGTCGTAGCTGACGTAGCCGCGCAGGGTGACGTAGTCATTGAACGGAATGTAGAGTGCGAGGGCAAAGGAGTTCAGATAATCATCGCGCCAAGTGGTCGTGAAATGGGTTTGTTGAAAACGGTAGGACGGTTGCAAAATCGCATAGCGACACAAGCGCCAACTGCCAGCGACGACGAGGCTGTTATCCACCCGGTTGTTGAAGTTGCTGCCGTTTTTTGGCGGCACGTTGGCGGTGTCGGTTAGGCGGCAATCACCTTCGTAGCCAATGGATATGGCGGTTTTATCGCTGGTGAACAAATTGTAACGGATTGCCCAATTCGGAACGTATTCGTTGTAGAACTGGTCGGTGTTTTGCGCATCGTTGAGTTGACGATAATAGCCACCGAGCGCTACGGTCCAATTTTGTTTGCTACAGGCCACATCGCTGAAAATGGTCATGGCGTTGAAATCAAACTGATTCAAATTAACGCGGCTGAAGGTGTGCGTGCTGAAGTTGTAAGCGTCCACCGTTTGGGGACCGGTCAATCCGTAGTTGAACCATTGCTGCTGGAACCCGAGGCGCGGCGCGAGCGATCCCTCCTGAAAATCATACGCTGTCGGCGCGAGCGCGGCAGATACGGTGCTCACGAGAACATCGGCGCCCTGCTTCTTCTGGTTCGCAAGAAACATGTTGTCTGTATAGAAATACTGCGCGTCGGCAAAGGCTTCAATGTATGTGCGGCGCGGCTTCGTTTGCAGAACGGATTGCGGTCCGACGTCGCTGGATTCGCCGGTGTAAAGTTCCGGCACAGCATTCGTGGCAATCATCATTTGCGCGGCCTGTTCCAGTTGGCGACGTTGCTGAACAGAATCCACCTGCTGGCTGGCGGTCGACATTTGCGCGAAGGCAGGCAAGCTTGCAGCCAATCCCAGCACGCCCGTGAGAAAATATTTTTTCAGGCTCATAAAATAAAAATTATCCGCGGAATCCTGTGGAAGTGATCGGGCGACCGCCGGGGCCCACGCCACTTGGCGGCTGGCCTTGGCCGAGGCTGCTGTTCAGCGACCGGAACTGCCGGTTGTTTAGAGGCGGATGCGCCGCCGTGTTGTAGGTGGCGGGGTCGAGCACGTTTTGGCCGTTGCCCGGCGCGGGTGGCGGCAGGAAAAATTCCGGCGGCTGGCCGGTATCAGAGGACGCGCCGGATTTGATTTTTGAATTTTGACCTTCTATCGCCAGCAGAATCAGCGGCAGCGAAGACAAATCATGCGAAAAACCTTTCACCAGCAACGAACCTTCAACGAGCTTGTCCAAATTAATGCTAAACACCTTGCTGAATTCAGTTCCGCCCGGCAGCACAAAAACTTCCTGACCAGCCAAGAGAGTAACGGAGTTTCCATTCGGCAAAGTCACTTTGCCTTTGCCTTCCAGCAAAATCACTTTGAACCCGCCGCCGGTTGTCGCCGATACAATCAGCGTCGTGCCCAGAACCGCTGCGGCCGCGCCGCCGGATTTGATTGTGCCGCCGCCCAATCCTTTGGGCGCGTGAAACAGCACGTTGCCCTGCTCCAGATTTAACGTGCGTCCGCTGTCAGCGTAGGAAAAAACTGTGTTGGCGCCGACGCGCGTGATGGTTTTGTCCGGCGCGGTAAGTTCCGCGCGCGACTGCGGGCCGGTGCGGACGCGCTGCGGCGCTTTCAAAACGTCGCTAACCTTGGCCGTCGTCGCATCACCGGCGGCGGACAGAGTGTTCACTTCGTTGATGATTTCCGTGAAAGTGCTTTCCGTCAAAGGAGCCGCCACCGCGGAAATCCGGCACGTCACAGCAAATACTACGATAAGAAGAATTGTTTTCATGATGAAATCGGCCTAATTTGATTCCGTTTTACGCTTCTGGAGCCGAGAAGTCAAACTATCAACACGCAATGCCTGTAAAAAATTCCAGCCGCCCCGGTCTGCGCCGCGCCACTGTCATCACCAGTTTGTGCGCATTCATCACGTTGGCAGTGATGACGGTGAATTTTCTCGGCCCGGAACTGCTGAACGCGCCGCTCAAGGACGCAGATAATTATTTCCAAGATTTTTTTACGCGCACCGGCCGTTTTACACCAGCCAACACCAACCTTGTTCTCATCGGCATTGACCGACCCAGCTACGACGACGTGATTTTTCCGAGCGACGTGACGAACAATCCCGTGCTCGGCGAATTGCGCGGACGTTTTCCTTGGTCGCGTCGCGTTTGGGCCGCGCTCATTGAGCAACTAGCCAATGCCGGCGCGAAGGCCATCGTGATTGACTTGGTTTTTGGTGCGGAATCCGACGGCGACGACGAGCTGCGCGCCGTGCTGGAAAAATACGGCGACCGCGTCGTCATCGGCAGCAATTTCAGTCCGGTGGAAACGGACCGAGGAATTCTCACACACCTCACCGCGCCAAATACGTCCATCATTCCTGATGTGCCGGGCAAACCGGGCGCGCTCGATCCGCGCGTCGGCTACGTCAACATCTGGCCGGATGACGACGATATTTTTCGCCGCGCCCGTTTCCGCGCCACGAATCACGAACTCGGCGATGCCGTGAACGCTGCGCCAGCTGCCATCATTGAATCACTCGACGCTCGCTCCGTAATAAAATTTGGCGAATCGGAAAAAATCCCTGCGTTGCCGGGACGAACCAGTATTCGCTTTACCGGCCCGCCGGGAATGTGGTCGGTCATTTCCATCGCCGACGTGCTGACACCGAAAATCTGGCAAAGCAACTTTGCCGGCGGCGAAGCGTTTCGCGGCAAAATTATTCTTATCGGGCCGATGGCAAATATTTTTCAGGATTTCCACCGCACGCCGTTCCGCGATGAAATGCCCGGCCCAGAAATCCACCTGCAAATCATAAACGCCGCGCTGCACAATGAGTTTCTACGCGAAACACCGCCGCTCGCGAATGCGCTGCTAATCATTTTATCAGGTCTGCTCGCTGCCGCGCTGTGTCAGTTTGTGCGCGCACCAGTGAAAAGGCTTGTGGCAATTTTTATTCTCGGCGGCGGCG
>Ga0164297_10000266_pt1 | contig 66933 bp, 104 predicted proteins | sample GEODES058metaG_FD_113539 | JGI IMG/M metagenome (GOLD analysis project Ga0164297, IMG submission 113539) | Dystrophic lake water microbial communities from Trout Bog Lake, Wisconsin, USA - GEODES058 metaG | ecosystem: Environmental > Aquatic > Freshwater > Lake | place: USA: Trout Bog Lake... | reverse complement strand
TTTACCGCCTGAACCATTGGTGATTGACCATATAAACCGCAATAGGTTTGATAACAACATTGAAAATCTTAGGGCAGTTACAAAGTCAGAAAATCAGCGTAACAATAAATTTAAGGCACAAGATAAATGAGATTAACGACTGAAAAAGTATTAAACGATATTGGAGAGTACCTACAAGAAAACATAGAATTGCCGTGGGGTACAGCTCAAGTAATTCTCATGGAGGCTCAGGAAGTCATTGAGAGCCAGCGTAGGCAACTGATACATCTAAACAAGATGGTTGTTTGGGCTGAAGATATTACGATGACAGGCACTCAATCTGAAGAGTATGAGAATGGATTCTGGGATGCGGTGCAATATGTTAAGACAATACAGTCGCAACATGGACTTACGGGGATGAACTAATGGCTGATATAACAATGTGTCGTGACGAGACTTGTAAGAAGCGTGAGCGTTGCTATCGGTTTACTGCGAGGGCAACACCAGAGTACCAATCTTACTTTGTGGATAGTCCACGACAAGGCAAGGTGTGTGAGTACTTTAGCGACAACGAGGACAAGACTAAACGAATGAGGAAGAACTGCGAATGAACAATGAACCAGTAGCATACATAGACCCATACGACCTTGAAAGGTTGCCACACTACGACTGCCATATTGGTAGCCAGCAATTAAAAAATGGTATTCCACTCTACACCCATCCAAACGAACACGACTTAGGTATTGCAGAAGCTATTGGGTTTGACGATGGGTTCAAAGCTGGTATGCAAAGAGCCGTAGAAATTGATACCAATAAGTCACAAAACGACAATCAAATTGATACCTATAGGTATGCAAAACTAACAGATGAAGAAATAATGGATGCTTATGCAGACCATTGCAAAACTGAAGCTAGTGGCAAAGGAAATTTAATTGATTTTGCTAGAGCAATACTAAAAAAGGCAAGTGAGAAATGAAAGAAAAGTACGGAATAGTTCACACCGATAGCCCTGTAATGGAGTTAACAACCATGATTGGATGTCCTTTAATGTGCTCTTTCTGCCCCCAAGACAACCTGAGAGAAAGCTACGGCAAAGACACTAAATACATGAGCCAAGTAGACCTGACTAAGATACTGGTCAAGTTACCGAAGAATACTCGCATTGATTTTTCAGGTATGTCTGAGCCTTGGGCTAACCCCAATTGCACAAGCATGTTAGAAGAAGTTTTGTACATGGGGTTTAAGGTAGCTATCTACACAACCTTGTATGGCATGACTGATCCAGAGCGTGTTAAGAAAGTTATTGAAGCGCACAAAGATCAAATTGAAGTGGTAATGATCCATCTCCCAGATGCCAATAAGAATATGAAGGGTTGGAAAATGTCCGATGAGTGGCTCAAGGCTGCGGAAGTCATTGGCGCATTAAATGTTCCATGCGGTGTACAGGCGATGACAATGGATGGTAGTGGGATAGTTCACCCAGACATCCAATCGCTTGTTGGAGGGCGGTTACCGCCGTTTCTGGGGCATACCAGAGCAGATAGTTTAAATCCAGAACAAGTCGTTGGTCAGGCACTATCAATAACGCCGCGCCATGCATTTGCGTTGACATGCAGATCAACCCCGTTTTATGACCGCAATGTCTTATTGCCAAACGGCGATGTCGTCCTGTGCTGTATGGACTACAACCTCAAGCATGTGATCGGAAACCTGTTAACTCAAACCTATGATGAAATATTTCAAGGTAAACCCTTACAAGACATCATTGCTATTAACGAAGCGTCTGAGTTTGATAAGTGCAGCATTTGTAAATCATGCGACAACATAAGGAGAATTTGATGGCAATCTCAGTACTAATGATTAAGGAAAATAAAGATGGATCAGCAGACTGTAACATTCGCTTTGACCAAGAAGGTCTTGAAATCCTCATCCAATGGGGATTTGTGGCTCTGCTTACCAAAGCAATTGATGAGTACAAAGTTAGACCCGATAATGGTGGCGAAGTTGTTATTAAGCGGGCTAAAAAAAGCCAAGTAAAAAAGGAATCCAAATGAGCTACATACTTTACCCATTCTTAGTAATAATTAATTTACTAGGAACTGTTTTAACTTTTCCATTGGCGCCGTTGCTGGTGCTATTTAACAGCGCGCAGATAGGTTGGCTTAACAATGCTACCTTATGGGGTTATGGGCCACGCTTGTGGAAGTTATTGAGCTGGTTCCAAACGCCCGATAATAGCCTAGATGGAGACCAAACCTTTAAAAACTTTTATCCATCTTGCTGGTGGTCTAAGATTCACTGGCTGTGGCGTAACCCATTCTATGGTTTTGCAGTAAAGACTTTTGATGGTTCGACTGGCATGAGCTATTCTGGCGACTTGCATTGCGATGAGAAGAATCCTGGTCATATTTTAGTCAAAGGTCATGGGCTGTTTCAGTGGGTATATACAAAGCATATTGGTTCTAAATGCTTGTACTTAAACTTTGGCTGGAATATTCGCGCCCTAGTTGATCCAGCATTTACGACTCCCGACCAATGGCACGACAACACCGCCCTTATAAAAGAATATCCGGCGACATTTGCATTTTCACCCAGACTAGTGAGCTACCAATGAGGATTATGGTTATCACCCCGACAACTGGGAAAGAATCAGTAAATAAAGCTATGGAAAGCGTTCAAGATCAAACCATACCAACTGAGCATTTAATTGTAGAAGATGGCAAGCTAACTAATATGCACATCTTTGAAACTAATATGCGAAAAAAAATAACGCTACCTGAAAACGTAGGCGGTAACGGATGGTATGGACACCGAGTCTATGCCGCTATGCCACTAATGGTAAACGCTGATTACATTCTATTTTTAGATGAGGATAATTGGTTTGAGCCTAATCATGTAGAATCCATGATTAATAAAATTAAATCAAAAGACCTTATGTGGTCTTACAGCTTGAGGAGAATTATCAATGAACGAGACGAATATGTTTTTGACGATGATTGCGAAGCACTCGGTAGATACCCGACATTTTATGATCATAACGACCACCTTGTTGATACTAACTGTTATTGCTTTAAGCGTGAGTACTTGGTTGACGTGGCACATAATTTTTATGGGCAATGGGGTGCAGATCGTAAATTCTATAAAGCTGCCAGCGCAAGACTGCCTTCCTTTGGATGCACAGGAGAGGCTACGGTTAATTACCGAGCACCCGAAAGACTACTTAAAATGTTTGAAGAAGGAAACAAATTAATGAAGCAAGCATACCAACCGATACTACCTTGGAGAATTAAATGAAAAAGCCACCAATACCAAATAAACCAATCTTTGCGGCGCCGAAACCAATGCCGAAAGCTGCATTGTTTGTAGCCACTCCAATGTATGGTGGTATGTGTACAGGTCTTTACGCCTCTGCAATTATGCAGTTGGTAGGAGTCTGTAGCCAAAATGGATTGCAGATGTACTACAGCTTTATGATGAATGAATCTTTGATTACTCGCGCCCGTAACAGCATGGCTTATGACTTCCTTCAATCAGAAGCTACCCATTTGATGTTTATTGATGCCGATATTGGTTTTAATCCACAGGATATTCCACGCATGGTGGCTTCTGATGTAGATATTATCTGCGGTTTATATCCAAAGAAAGAGATCAACTGGGTAGAAGTAACCGCGGCAGTCCAAAAAGGCGTTCCACCACAAAACTTAGCCCAGCATACTGGAGCATTTGTTGTAAATTTACCACACGGTCAAGGCTCTACTTCAGGAAGCATTAATGAACCACTAGAGATTGCTAACGGCGGTACTGGTTTTATGCTGATCAAGCGCCAGGTATTTGATGCGCTGATGGATAAAGTCCCTAGCTATACCAATGATATGTACCACGCCGTTGATACTGTGCGGGAGGTTAAGATTATTAAAGAGTTCTTTGCTACCAGCATTGATGAAGAATCTAATCGGCTACTATCTGAGGACTACCACTTCTGTAAGATTGCCCGTGAAGCTGGTTTTAAGGTCTATGCAGCTCCTTGGGCGCACTTTACTCACACAGGTACTTACGGCTTTACTGGAGCCTTGCCAAGGTCAGAATGAGCGGAAATTTAATTATATTGACAGGGTTGATCTACGCTTGGATTGCTTTCGAGCAAATGTCCAAGGGTAATCTTCCCATGTTTATCTGTTATGTATGCTATGCAGGGGCTAATGTTGGCCTATGGATGCTGGCCACAAAATGAGGAAAAATTATGAAAAATATATTGAGGGTTATATTGATCACCGCATGTTCATGCAGTTATGGACAGGTCACTACTTGGGAGAACTCCCCACAAAACTGGAAGAACTCGGAATTGAACTCGGAAAACAGTTCAATGACTTGGAGGAATTCTCCATCCAATTGGAAGAACAGTCCACTGAACATACATTCAGATACTGGGGTTTACGATAATAGCGGAACTCGAATTGGATATGAAACAATAGCCCCAAGCGGTGTACAAAACTATTACGATAATTACGGCGAACGTAAAGGATATAGAGGAAGTCATGATTGATTATGCAGAGAAGTTGTTAGACATTGCTAGGAACTATAAGGCAATCTCCAAACTATTAATTACTGAGGACAAAGAGTCAACTATTGATGAGATCAACAGCCTAATCATTAACGCAATCGATCTTAAACAATGGGTTCTAAAGCAAAATGAAAATAACAAATAAATTTAATTTACCAGATGCTATTGTGCGATTGGCAGAGAAGCCGTCTTACTCCAAGGGTTCTGCACACCTATCAGTTACTGAGATGATGAATAGCCCACAGATTTCTATCATGCGACGCAAATATGATAACCAGATTGAAGTGGACGTATCTTCACTGGTGTACTCCATGTTTGGGACCGCTTTCCATAATATGCTGGAAAAACATCCTGGCGCTAACGATATAGTTGAGGAGCGCTTATATGCCGAGTTTGATGGCTGGCATATCTCCGGCGCGATTGACGTGCAAACAGTAACAGAAGCTGGCATTGAAATCACCGACTGGAAGACCGTCGGAGTATGGGCAGTCCAAAATCCTAAACCTGAATGGGAGCAACAGTTAAATGTATACGCATGGTTGGTTGAATACCTTAAAGCAACTCCAGTTACAAAGCTTAGTATCGTCGCTATCCTTAAAGACTTCAGTGATAGAGAGTCGCAGACTCGCGCTAATTACCCAAAGGCTGGCATTGTCACAATTGATATTCCTTTATGGAGTATGGAAAGACGTGAAGAGTACCTCCGCGAGCGCATTCATTTACACTCCGAAGCCCGTTTCGCCGAGGAAACTGGAGCAGTCTTGCCACCCTGTACTTCTTCCGAAATGTGGGAAAAAGAAACAGTCTACGCATTAAAGAAAGATAAAGCAGTAAGAGCTAAGTCACTTCATGCATCCATGGAAGAGGCCGAAGCTGCATTAGAAGAGGCGGGCAAAGGATTTTATATTGAGACCCGTCCCGGCGAAAGAACTCGATGCAAGAGCTATTGCCAAGTAAGTCAATTTTGTCCGCAGTATCAAACATACCTCAGAGGAGAAGCAAATGAAGGCTAATGTAATAAATATCACGCCAGAAATGGCAAAAAAGATGCTAGAGAAAAACGTTGTTAACCGTAGCATGAGCGAGCGCAGAATAGGCAGCTATGCAGAGTTAATGAAAAATGGTGATTGGTCTTTGACCCACCAGGGCGTTGCGTTTTATGAGGACGGAACCCTTGCAGATGGACAGCAGCGTTTATCTGGGATCATTCGTGCTGGTGTGCCAGTCAATATGCTGGTGGTCCAGGGCCTCAAGAAATCTCAATCTATTCACATTGACACCCATCGTCCACGCAGCAAAATGGATGGCATCAAAATCGGTGGCCTAAATGGCTGGATTACTTCTAAACATATTGGAATGCTTAATCTGTTGTCGGCACCTAAACGTTTATCCACAGAAGAAATCTTATCATTTGCAGATGATATGGAAATTCATATGAAAGCTGCTTCAGAGTGTTTTGTTACCAATCGTAGGCATTTAAACCCATCGGTTATTTTGGGCGCGCTTATGTTGGCACATTTCTATGGTGAAAATATCACTAAGTTACGCCGATTCTCAGAGGTATTATTAAGTGGTGTTTCTGAAAGCTCAGATGAAAAGGTTATCATCCTTGCTCGCGAAGCATTCATGCGGAACACAAACAATGGTGAATCAGACAAGATTGAAAAGCTTTGGAAGACTCAAAAAGCTATTCATGCTTATTGCCGCGGTGAAACTGTTAACCGGCTATTTTTGCCGAAGGAGCCAGTTTACCCATATGAAGAGTTGTTTATTGTATGAGCGCCAATGATACCCAGGTAGGGGGAAGCCACTACAAAAGCAATTCAGTACAACCGTGGGACTACATTGTTGCTAATGACCTTCCATATCTAGAGGGAAATATTGTTAAGTACATTACCCGCTGGAGAAAGAAAGGCGGTATTGATGACCTTCGGAAAGTACTGCATTACACACAAAAGTTAATTGAAGTAGAAACCAAGAAAGAGGAAATGAAATGAAGACAAGACAAGAAATGATTTATGACTTTATGGTTGCCTTAGCAGGTAATTCAAATACATATGATTTGATTCATTCTGATATGGAAGATATACCAGATCTTGAGGCATCTGAGGCAATTTATGGCATTGCAGCATCGCTTGCCGATGAATATTTGAAAGGTTTAGCATGAGCGTATATATCAAGCTCCAAGAAGCCCGTATGAAGTTGCAAAATACGGCACTTAAGAAGTCTGGTCACAACAAGTTTGCTGGGTATTATTACTTTGAGTTGGGCGATTTCTTGCCAGCTATTCAGAGAATCTGCTCTGAGATGGGGCTATGCGGTATCGTAGCCTTTACATCAAATATGGCATACCTGACCATTAATGACACAGAAGATGGTAGCTTTGTAACCTTTACTTCGCCGATGTCTAGCGCAGCTTTAAAGGGTTGCCATGACGTCCAAAATTTAGGTGCAGTACAGACCTATCTACGCCGTTATCTTTGGGTTAACGCCTTTGAGATCGTAGAGCATGACGCTTTGGAGCCATTGACAGGCAAAGAAGAGCCGGCAAAAAAGTCTGAAGCAGTAGTTGCTAAACCTGCTGTAGCTACTGCCAAAACAGAACCATTTGTAGCTTCAGTTAAGGTAGGCAAGAAAGAGTTACCAGGAGAGTGGACTTTAAAAGTCATTAATGACCAGGGAACTGCAGAAGCATGGCTTGAAACCCTTAAGGCTGGAACTGTTGCATTATTACAACTAGCCCAGACTCCAGATGATGTAGCTAATATCTTCAAGGTAAACCGCGCATCATTTGACCGGGCTAAAGAATTAGACGCTGCGTTTTATGCAGAGCTGATGACAAGCTTTACAACAACCAAAAAATCATTAACAAAGGAGTAGTACTGTGGAATATTTAAACCGAGGTGCATTATTTGTATCATCCCAACGCAAGTCAGACAAGGCCCCAGAGTTTTTTGGCAGCATCAAGCTTGACCGTGCTTATATCAAAGATTTGTTGGAAAAAACAGACGAAGATGGCATTGAAGTTAAGTTATCAGCCTGGAAGCAGCCAACCAAGACTGGCGGTACATTCTTATCTTTATCTGTAGACACTTTCGTTAAAACCAGCGCTGCACCTGCAGTTAAACAAGAGGAGAAAGATCCATGGGCATAACTAAAAAACCAGCAGTTAAGGCTGCAAAGCGTGGCCGTCCAGTCGGTTCAAAGAATAAATCCAAGGTAGCTGATGGTCAGGCGCGCATAAAGGCTGTTAAAAAAGATCTAGAGGCTTGGCCATTTCCCGCCAAGGTAGATTGGCAAAAACTGTCAGAGCGGCTGCAGGAAGCTTTAGCATCTCAGATTAAAGAGAATGAAGCGCTTGAAAAGATTGTGGCTGATTTCAATATTGTCGCCCGAATTGACACTAGCTTAAGTTTTTGGGAGCGCTTTAAGTATCTATTAATGGGAAAGCTATAAATGGAAACTAGTCAGTTTGAAGCCAAGAAGGTAGCTCTCAAGCAGACTAAGGACGGCCATATTCTTACCTTATCTATCCACCCAGACGAGATCCCAGAAGAAATTCTACGGGATTTCGTAGGGGCTAGGTACATGGTAGTTATGGTACGTTTGGCTGATACAGAGGTTCCATTTAACCGCGATGAGTTTGTTGGCGCTAAGCTAGTTAAGTCTGCTGGAATAATGTGCCGAAATGAACAGTTTTGGGAATTCCTCCATAGCGAGGGTAACATCTTTAAAAAGAACGAAAAGGAAACAACTGAGTGGTTATATGACTACTTAAATGTTCCATCTAGGTCAGACCTAAAGACAAACCTAAAAGCTCAACAGTTGTTTGAAGAATTAATTCAGGAGTTTAAAACATGGAAAAGCTAGTTGCCTATAGCTTGTACCTGCCAGCAGAAGACGTTTATAAGCTTCGCGAGATGGCCAAGACACGTAGAGCTGCATCATTCGTGCGCGACGCTGTATCGTCTGCTTTTGAAGGCCAAGATCATTATGCTAGTGGCTATAACAAGGGCCTTAGAGACGCCTGTAAGGTCGTCCGAGATACCAAAGAGACCTCTATCCTATTAATTGGTAACGATAGGCTTAGTGACATTTTAATAGAGCGCATTGATATGCTGGAGCAACATGGAAAATAAAGACAAAGAGTACATGCGTTTCTTGGCATCCTGTTTTGCATTGATAAATTGCGGAAACCCTATAGGGGCCATTAGAATGGCAGATGAATTGCTAGAAAAGCTAGAGGGTGAAAAACCAGCTGCTGGTGGTATTGTTGACATTGTCCCTAAGCGTAAAAGAACTAAAGGGTAATGAAAGCAATAGCTATATCTTTAATAATGCTGGGATCTCTGTTTGCGTGGATATTTTATACGCACTCAGAGACTTCAGTTTATGCTTGTTCTGAAGTTACAAAACAAGACCCAATTGATGTACAAAAGTTTTGCGAGCGCGAAAGGCGGGGCAAATGGTGGATGAGATAGAAGAGGTTATACTGGCACTCAAGGCTGCCGGATGGGCTGTTCCCAGCTATAAAATATTAGATATTGGAGTCATTTATTTTGATAACAGACAAGAAAAAGAGCATCCTACAGTTCATAGCGAAGAACCCAGGAGTGACATCGGTTGACATTAATGTTGGCCTAAGTCGCTCAGCAGTTGGCGCTCATGCTAGGGCGCTAATGGATTCTGGAATGATTATCAAAGATAGTATTAACGGGTGGCATATCGCCAATGGATTTGTCGTTGAGTTGGATCCTAAAAGTACTACCCCAATTGATATTGCTGGCGAGTTCATTCGGAAAATGATTGATGTCAAGTAAGGATGAAAGAAAACATTTTGCGCGTGTTGCAGACCTCGGCTGCATACTTTGCAAACATCTTGGCTATGGGGAAACCCCCTGTGAGATACACCATATACGTCGGTATGGAGGTAAAAGAGACAATGCTCCAGTCATCGGACTATGCCCAGAACACCATCGCGGCAATACCGGTGTTCACGGACTTGGAGCTAAGCAGTTTGAGAAAACTTATGCCATTACCCAACTTGAATTACTGGAGGCCACGGCCAACCTATTACACAAGAAGGATGAAGCTTCTAGACTCTTTAAATGAAAATGAGAGGGGATTTGAACTAATCGTCGTACTTAGTGTTTAAAGGTGTTGGGATTGTTTCCGTCCACCTCTCAAATTTAGTGTACTACAACTCTAGTGGATCAAACCCTAGATCATCTGAAATAACTTTAGTGCGCCGCCTGAACTCAGCATCGTGATGGCTCCATTTAATAGTTTTCCATCTGCTCATATGAACACATTCATGGATTAATACGCGGATCACTGTCGATAAATGCCCGCATTTTTTATCCGAAATAGTAATGATATGTTCGTATTCTTCACCATCGTCGTATAGATAGGTTCCCATAGTCTCTGGATCTGAATCTACTACAAATTTAATCTCTTCTGGCAACGGCATTGGCCATCTATTGAATGGTGCCATGCAATAAATTGCACTATACAGATTGCGGATAATGGCTGGAGAAAGCTTCATATATCGTATCTATTGCCTTTGCTTGAATTCAGCAACGGATCTAATAGTTGAAGGTTAGCCCAACAGTGAAGCCCGCATACGTTTTCGCCTTGCAAAGGTACGACATGATCAACAGCAAAGCCCCATTCTTTAGCCTTAATATATACAGTTTCTACTAAATCTTTTTCAAACCAAGGTGGAGTGGCTTGAAGCTTTGTAGCCCTATATTTTGCTAGCAAAGCATTTCTTTTTCCTTTGTTTAAGGAGTTATACTTTTTTTGGGATTGATAATAACTGTTTAAATTGGATTTGCGCCAAGATTGCGATTTTGTATGCACATGATTTTGGTGTCGTTCGTACCACTCATGCTTTACTTGGCTAACTTTTTCGGGGTTTTCTGCACGATATTTGGCAACCGTTTGCTTTATCTTCTCTGAATTATCTATGTAATATTGCTTATCACCCTGACGTTTGCATGGACGGCACTCAGTAGACAAGCCGTCGTGTTTGCTTTTGTTTTTACCAAAAGACTCGACTGGCTTGCTTTCTTTGCACTTGTAGCAATACTTGGTTAGCATCTATTTATACAGCCCCTGAATTCAAAAGAATTTTCCCCGCATACTTGAATTAGCTCAGGAAGCATTAATCTTCCCTCTTCCCAAGATAGTAGGGTAAACCCTGAGCGCCAGTCCTTTGGACTATCCTCAGTATACGCTAAAAATTGTTCTCCATTAGGATCAGCAAGACAGCCTGTTTGGACGCCATAGCGCGTTCCATTGTAATCGGTAAGGGGTTGCACTGCCAAATTGTGTGTGTGTCCTGTAACCATGTTTACGCCCGAATTAAGGGCATTAGCGCGGCCACCTCCAAAACCACCTTTCCAGCGATGCTTAATACAAGTGTCTTCATTGACCCAAAATGACCAACATGGTTTCCATAGTGGAAAATGGTCTTTAAGGGTAAACCCTGATACTCCTTCGTACATTCCAGTTTGTGCCGACAGAAATGTCTCAAAACGCGCATCATGATTACCCAACGTCCATATGAGTTCAGCACCTACGGCTGCCTTCTCAATGCCTTCCATGAACTCTTTACAGGCTTCTAGCTCCTCTTTAACGGTAGGAGTATTCTCCCAGCCTATCCGAGCATGTCGGGACGCCTGAGAGCCGTCAAATATATCTCCATTGGCCACCACGACTTGAGGCTTGAATGTCTTGATGATCAGCAATAAAGCTTTGTATGCGGTAGTGTAATCTCCGGGCCAGAAGTGAGCATCTGAGAAGACCACTATTCGACCCTTTTCCATATCGATACCGCGGCGAGCATGACCTGGAGTTTGCTGGAGTTTCTTTAATGGAGAATATCTAGCATCATTAACGCTAGGAAGATCCATTCCATACCTTAATTCTATTCCTCGGCGTCTGTTATAAACAGAGCGAACTGCCATTTTATGTTTCGCAGCAAATTTCTGTGGACTGCCTATTTTTTTCCACTCTGATATAAATTGATCGTCCGTTAAGTAATAGCTTTGCATATACCGTTCCTCTCTTATGGTTAAAAGGTTTTTACCATAAGTATTTTAAGAATGCACTACATTTAATTGATTTATAAGGGAAATCACTTACTCTTGTGTTGCTTTAATACGTTCATTTAATCTAGTCATGATCTGTTGCTTGCGATTATCTAGTGCTTTAATACTATCTTCATCACGCCCAAGTTTGCGCATTTGCTTCTGTTGTTTATTTATTGCAGATATTTGATTCTCAGCATTATTGGCTTGCTGCCATAAACGAGCATCTGGATTATCACGTAGATATTCAGCAACGTTTTCTTTTCGCTCGCGCATACCCTTGATGGTGGCTTCATGCTCCGCCATCTTAGTTACATTGTCATAAAAATGCTGCGAGTTGGCAGCAGGAGACTGGGTATCACCATAGAACCTTCCAGCCAAAGGAATGTCATAAGAAGCTAGGTCTTCTGTTTTGCCTTCAGCAACCGCTGTAACAGCCTTGCTAACCTTCATAGCCTCCCTACCTGCACCACCAGTAGCTTGACCTACTAGGTAATCTAATTGGTCTGCTGTTGGACTGAGGAAGCCTTTGGTATCTTCTGTTCCTCCGGTAATATAGTTAATGGCTTCTGCGACATGTTTATTAATTTCGCTAGACTGATCTCGTGAACGACTTAATCCAGTGGATGGAGATGTAGCACGGTCCAACTTAGCAATTGGTCTTCCGAATGGGTCCTTATTGGTCGCTAGAGCTACTGCAGGATCTAAAGCTGTAGGAGTAATGGTTTGTAGTGACAAGTCGCCACCGCCTAATGGGTTAAATGAGTCGGCGATAACAGCAGCCATATTACCAGCATGTTTGTTAAAGTCGCCGTGCAAACCGGTTTCAACTGCAATGCGGCCCATATTTGGTAGAAAGTGCAGACCTAATGGATAAGGAATAGCTAAGTACTTGCCGTCTGGTGTAGGAATAATAAAGTTTCTAGACTTCACAAACTCTGGTGGATCATTATCTCCAAAGCCAGCCATCTCCATCATTCCAGCCTGAAGCGCGCCTAAACCGATACCGCCCATTATAATTTTTTTGCCAGCAGGACCTTTGAGGGTCTGACCCATGCGAGCAATACCTTGAGCAGATGCATTAAAGAAGGCAAAGTAATTGTTTACTGCCTGGCCATAAGCACCCTTACGGTCAAAGTTTACCGTCAACTCTTTAGCAATGGTTGCTGACTTTTGTGGTGACAGCCCTTTTTCTTTGGCAGCCTTATATGCCGATAAACGAATAGCATTCTCAATGGAGTCGTTAAAGTCTGATAGACCTTTAAAGAAACTGCTGGCTGTTTTCTTTGCCACATTGCTATTAAGCTTTCTAATGTGTTCATTGATAACATTTTCTTGATCTGCGCGCCTTGAAAGCTGCTCACGATATAAAGTTTGTCCGCCATTTTCCCTAAACTCTTTGTATAGTTTACCCATTGGGGTATCAGAAAAATCACCAGTACGCATAGTGTGCCAAATCGTACCCATAGCAGATTTAATACCGCCAGCAATTTTAGCTTGCTGACCAGTGAGTTCAGTACTAGAAAGGTTAGCCATAGCCGAACCAAAGTCACGCGTAAAGTTCAATGCACCAAATACAGGGTTCCATTGAGTATTGACTTTAGCCATCCATTGAGTAACTTTACCAACTTGCTGCCCAAACAATCCAATCGTAGGAGTATCCATACCGCGAAAAGCCTTAACCATATTTGCAGATACTGGATTTTTAGCATTGAAGAAAAGATAGCTATCTTCACCATTCATACGAATAGGTAATACATTGTCTTTGTAGCGCTCTAATGGATTGGTTTTATAAACTACCTCATCAAGCCCTGTATTTTTATTTTTTGTCAGAGTACGAGTTTGTCTTTCCTGCATCATACCAACAATGTCTTGGCCATTTAATCCCATCGCATCTAGCTCTCTTGCGAGCAGCTCAGGATTCTTCATGGCTTTAGGGCTTACTGGAAGAGCAAGGTCTGGGTTTGGATACTTTAAGAACATACCAAATAAAGCATGATCAACCTTCATCTTTGCTGAATTTTCGATAGCAATCTCACGCTGCCTAACAACACTATTTAAAATATCTAATACGTCACGCTCAGAACCCATAGCGCGTTTTTCAAAGATATTTTTAGCAGCCATGCTACTGCCACCAGAAGGGTTCCGCATAAACTCTTCTTCCATATCTCGCTGCAATGGAACGTATTCGTCTCCATATGTCTCACGCCAAGCATCAATTTCTTTTTGCGTTTTCTGACCAGACCTAACTAGAAGCTCTTGCGTTTCTTTAACTATCTTGTAAACATCTTTTGCAACATCTTCTAGGGCTGTTTTTTTGTCTTTCGGCAAGCTATCAAGGTATGTTTGAGCATCTTCAGTATGGATACCAGAACCCCTGTTCTTTAGTGGGTATTCATGAACCGTTCCATCAGCATCAATAACATCTGGATTAATCTTGTTCATCTGGTTATTACGTCTTTCTGCATGTTTGTTATGCAGGTAGTCTGTAACTTCTTTAGTAGTGAGATTAAGATCATCTATCTTTTTAGCTAATGGCTTCAGATCTTTATCGTTAAACTCTCCGAATTGGTTCGCAGCATCGCTTTTCCATAGGCCCTCTTTTTCGTATGGGTTCCAGCGCTCTGAGATTTCACCAAACTTGTTTTTGATTGCAGCGACAGTGCGCTTTAAGTCAATATGCTTGTCTTGAAACTTACGAATAATATTTTCTTGTATCCAGGTATTGGGAGCAACATCATAGCTAGACTCAGTAGTCTTTGGCATGCCCTCAATATCAACCCCTGGGAATGCTTTTTTCCACCAGTTAACGTTCTTTTTATTAACACCTGATAATACGTTCTTAGCGGATGCAGGAACTTTCTCAGGGGCAGCTTCGGCTGTTTCTTTACTAAATAACTTCATTTGCTCGGCTTCGGACGGAATCCTTGCCTGCCTTTCAGCAACCGGCTCTAAATCTAGCTTAGCGGTTTGGCTATCAATATACTTTTTAAACGTTTCAGTAGGCAAATAACCGGAATTTTTAAGTTTGGAATAGAAAGATTTAAGAGACTTTCCAAGTTTGCTAAAAAACTTTTCAACTACAGTCAGTGGTTTTTCGTTAGTGGTTGCCCACTTTGCAGTTTGATCTGCGTACCATTCTTTAAAGGTCGTCCAATAATCATCTACACCTTTTAAATTTCTTGCTTCAAGTCCTTCTGGCATAACTGTCGTTTTAGCAGACTTTCTAGCGCGTAATGTATTAACAATATCTTTTGCTGGAGTTGTTTTGGTAAGAGTCTTAAGCCACTTTGCATGTTCGTCAAATAATGCTTGTCTAACCTCTGGCGGAGCTTTATCAAACACTTCATACATATGAGTGTGGCCAAGCTCATGAGCAATCGTTTCAAGGGTTTTAATGACACTTGGACTTTTCTTAAATGCGATAACTCTATTGCCATCAGCTAATACCACAGTAAATCCGCCGTCATCCGGTCCAGATGCTGCAGAACCAATCTTACGATGCGGTCCAGTAAACTCTTCTTTATTTGCAGCAGCATGCTCTAAAGTTGTAAAGTAAATCTTTTGCTTAATGCCTAGCAATTTTGTCCAGTTCTCTGCTACCTTTTGTAGGTTTGCAGGAATGTCTGGAGAAAACTGCACATCTTTTTCAAACTTCAAAAATGGCTTTTTAGCATGCAAATCTTCAGCTTGTTTTTCTAATCTTTCGCGAACATCTAATAAACGCTGACGTTCTGCTGGTGTGAATCCCATTTTCTTAAAGTCGGATTCGCTTAACTTTTCTACGGCGTATTGCCATCCAGTGCCGTTTTTATACGGCGTATAAATAACATTGCCAGTTTTTTCGCCATAACCTTTGATAAGCCCAAGGTCACCTTCTTGCCAAGCCATATCAGCCCCAGGCAAACGTTTGATAACTGATTGTGCTTTTTCTACTTGTTCTGGAGTTGCTTGTGCAGTTTCTTTTTGGAAGTCAAAAGGAATGTCTTCATCTTGGGCGCCAAGTCTACGTTGACCTGTCAATGACTCTTCTGGAGTCTGGCCTAGCTCAAAGTTTCCGGCTTGCTCTTGGCTGCGCTGTGCAATCTCTTTGCGAGACTTTTCAGCAAGTGCATCCATTTCAGCTTGAACAGCTTCATCTTCTTGCGCTTTAATCCGCGCTTGCTCTTCAGTAGTTCTAGCTTGAACTTGTTCTGGAGTTTCTTGAGTTTGGAATTGCTTTTGAAAATCAGCAATTTCTTTATCTTTAGCTTCCATTTCAGCGCGGATAATATCGCCTTCAACCATATCGTTGTCGTGCAGCTTGATTAAGAAATCAACCATTCTGCGCTCATCGGCAGTTAGCTTTTCACCACGATATGCTTTATTGATAGCGCGTCTAGTAGCTTCACCATTCATGTCACCTTTTAAAGTAACAGGACGATCAGACCACCATGCTTTGTTTGGAATCCATGTAGTGCGTCCAACCACGGGAGAGCTGTAATCATCGGCCACTTCCCTAAGAATGCCGCCACCCTTTTGCGCCCAACCAGCTTCTTGTGCATAACGCTTAAGGCTTTCCTGAACATCAGGATTTTGAATGCGCTCTGCCAGCTCAACAGGCTTGAGTGGTTCAGTCTTAGACTTTACAACTGGCGGCTCTTCTTTAGCTGTCAGTGTATTAACAGGATCAGTAATAGGTTCAAACTTAGGAATGTTGGTTGCGTCCTTATCAGACGGCCTAATTGCAGGACCTTCTGGAATAGGTGCTACTTCAGGTGAAACTACATTTCCTTTTGTTCGCTTTGCAAGAGCATCTTGATGTAAGCGATTTAATTCATTCAAATAAATATCAGCAGCTTCTTGCCCTAAATTAGAAGAAATATCTTTAGCTGTTTGCTCATTGTTAGTTGTTACTACACCTTTAAAATCGTTTTGTGCTTTTTGAATAAGCTCTTGAGGATCATATTTTACTGGAGGTACTACAGCAGCTTCGCCAGGTTGTGGAATCATATCCAACATGGCTTGGGTATCTTGTGATGCAGACTTGGGAACAATGTCTGGTCCAGCAGGCGTTTCTGCGGCTTTAGGGGGGACTTCAGGAACTACGTCTGGGGCAGCCTCGCCTGGACGGCGTAAAGCGTTTACAGCCGCTCTAGTGGCTGTTCCTGCTGGTATTTCCCCTATACGGGTTAACCCTCGTCCTAAACTAGTTTCTTTTTGTCCTAGAGCACCGCCTAATGCAGCGATGCCTACTCTACCCCAGTCAATAGGTTCTTCACCCATAGCTTCTTGACCAACTTGAACGCCGGCACCAACACCAGTATTCAAAACTGAGTTAGTAATAGCAGCAGCTTTCTCAGCAGCTAAACGTTCAGCAGCGGCTTTTTCCAATCCTTTTGCGCTTTTAAACATAGCGGCTGAAGGACGGAATGCTAGTAAATTAGGTGCAACCTCACCAGCCATAGAGGCATAGGGATAGGCCTCGTCTTTTTTTGTGGACTCAATGTCTAGACCTAAAGCTTTGGCAACTTCAGGATGCGCTTCTAAGAACTTTTCTTGAGCTGCAGCAGCGGCAGCAGAGCCGGCAAAACCAAGTCCAAGTCCGCCAGCAATAGAACCCACTGGTCCTGCGGGCGCGCCAGCAACTGCACCAGCAGCGCCAGATACAATACCGGCAGCAGCAGGTAAAGCACCGCGTAATACACCGCGGCCAAAGGCGCCTAATGCGCTAGATTCATTATCTACAGGTGCAGCGGCTCCAGACAGGTAAGCATCAATATCAAATCCAGCTTGCTTTGCTTCTGGTTCTTTAGGCTCTTTTGTTTCTTTTGGCTGTTTTCCACCTGCAAGATACTCATCAATATCAAAAGCCATCTTATAGTCCTAAACGGTTTTTAACTTCCCATGCTTTTGGATCGTATGGGTTTTTATTAGCCCATTCAATTGCCTTCATATCTGCAGCAGACAATCCACCCATTGATTCCGGTAACCTTTGTTTAACGGTAGGATTTAACTTTGGCATTGCTGCGGTAATTGGCTTATATTGTACAGTAGGCTCTGGCGGCAAGTTATGTAGTTTACGTAACTGCTCTTTTGCTTGTTGCTTTTGAGCATCATACTGTAGTTGCAACTCTGGGGGTAAAGTCTCCAATCCAAGAGATTTCAAATGAGCAGCAGCTTTAGCATCAATTGCTTTTTCTTCTTTAGTATAAGCTTGTTCATACAGGCCAATATTTCTTAATTCTCCTGCATCACCTTTTGCCCCATAAGCAAGATCATGGCCGCGTTTTGTTTCCGCTAAACTGGCAGCAGAAGTATCTTTAGCAGCTCCATATTTATATAATCCAAGACGCATAGCGTTGATGTCTTTGAGTTGGTCTGCTTCTTGTTTCTTAAGGGAAGCATAAGTACTAACACCTTCTTGCGCGCCTTCTCCAATTCCGCCGAGCATATAAGGAGACCTAGATTTCATCATTCCAAAACCAGCATTTAATACTGACATTGCAGCATTAATGTGTCCTTGTTTAGCCAGTGCAGCAGCTTGATCTTCAATGCTCTTAGCCAATGCTTCTTCATACAAACTTGTTGTAGATTTAATCTCTGCTTGTGGTGCAAATGGAGCTGTACCAGAAGTTTCTATTCTTGGAATAACAGCATGTTTATTTGATTCTTGATCTTCCATGTTTTGCGTATTAGGTGCATTTTCTTGAAATGCATTTAATGGAGGCGCAACAGCAGGGGCAGAAGGGGCTGCAGAAGCAGGAGCGCTTCTGTATGGGTCTCTATTAGCTACAGCGCCTTGAGATACACGATTTGGAGCTGCAACAGCAGCCGCAGGAGTTACTTGAGATCCATCAGACTGGCTAACTGAATTAACTAAACTTCTTAAGTAATTAGTTATTCCAGATGGTTGATTAGAAGAAGCTTCTGGAGCTACATCATTTATGTTGGGTTGGTATTGAGCCAAAGAGCTAGTCAACGACTTGTTAGCGTTGCTTAACAAACGTGGAATTCCAGTTTCTTCAATGCCTAGCTGCTGTCTAGCTAATTCTTTAGTGGATGGCGCAGGAGCCTTCTCTAGCAGTCGTGCGTTTTCTCTAGCAATATCTGCTTTATATGGGGCATTTCTTTTTTCTTCATCTGCCAGGTAATCTGATAACAATTTGTTGCCAGCATTAACTTCTGGAACATTTTCTACCAAGCTTTCATCTAAAGTAGTGCCACTATATTTTGGGATATGCCCACCAGCGGCCAGAGCAACAATTCCTTCGCCAGTTTTGCCGGATAGGTTACTCAATACCTGACCAACAGTTTTACCTTGCAACTGTGGATTTTGCTTCAGAACTAATGGAGATACTGCTTTTTCCATTGGGGTTTTTGGGTCCATTCCTAGCAGATGTTTTGCACCAGATAAACCAAAATGATGAGCTGTATATGTTTCGCCATAGGTTGGATTACGGCCTAAATGAGATTTTAAACCTTCTGCATTTTGGCGGGAATGCAATGCAGCCAAATCAGCACTCTTTTCCGGATCTGTTTGCTCACCTTGTTTTCCGCCTACAGCTTGCCATGTTTTATCTGTAAAACCAAATAAACCCTTTGATGAGCTTAATTTATTCGCAGCATTAGGGTTTCCACTACTTTCAATACCAGCAATACGATTTAAGTATTCTGCTGGTACATTATGTTTAGATGCCGCGCTTGAAATTAATGTGCTTAAACCATCACTAGGAGCAGCTTTTTGTGCAGCTTTAGTTGCTTCATAGGATTGTGGAAGATTGCTTGCAAGAGAACGAATTCCTGAACCAGCTTTTTGCGATAAAGCCTGTAAATCTTCCATACTCATACTAGACTCTGGAAATAGTTGAGCCATTTCACGATCGTCGTCAGTTTCATCTTCAATAAGATCGCCGCTAGCAAAAGCTACGATACCGCCATTAGCAAATCCTTTTCCCATGCCAGTTGGCAATTGAGCTACTCCAGGCTGATTCTCTGGAAGTTGTTGGGCTTGTTGAGGAGGTTGCTGTGGCTGACCTTGAGGCATTTGTTGGGGTTGACCCTGTGCCATTTGAGGTGGCATTTGAGGCGCGGTAGCTTGTGTCAGTACATCATTAGCAACAGTCGAGCTAGGAGCTTCAGTAGGGGCTTGTAATTGTTGGCGGCGTTGAATCTCAGCTAAAGCCAAGAATTGTGGCACTACGCTATTAGGATTCTTTGCATAGCCAATAAGCGTACCCTGCGGAACGTCTTTTAACTGTTCTGATAACTGAGAAATGTTCATGCTTAACCTACTAAATTATGAAGTTGAAGGTCGGCTAAGTCACTGCCTTGTTTTTTAAAGTCTTTTGGCAAACCGCCAGCAGCGCCAGCGGCGCTCAAAGCTTTATAGCCCAAATAAGCACCAAGCCCAGTAGTGGCTAATCCAGCTAATTGAGATCCAGTATTTGGAGGCGCTTGATATGTTTGTGCAGTAGTTGTAGAAATCGGCAACCCAGCCATCATGCCTTGCATGTACTGTTGATTTTGGAATGGCAAGTTGTACTGTTGATTTGCAAGTTGACTTTGCAATTGCAGGTTAGACAAATCAAATTGACCTTGTTGAGCGCCAATATTACCCAAAGCAGCTCCCGCTTGCGTAGCTCCTGTGTAACCAGCTTGAGCGCCCTGTACACCTTGTAAACCAGCCTGTGCGCCTTGAATACCAGCTTGTAGTCCTTGTAATCCAAGAGAAGAACCAAACTGTTGAGCTTGTTGAGCTTGATTAAATGCGTTGTTATATCCTTGACCAATAGCTTGTTGCTTAGCTAAGTCATAGTTTTGGCCGATTAAGCCTTGTTGCAATGAAGCACGATTACCACCAAATGCGCCTTGACCAGTAGCTTGTGCTTGATTATTTTGTTGCTCTAATTGCTGTTGCTGATTTAATAGTCCAAGCTGCGGAGCTAATGACTGTTGAACATAAGGATTCATATAGGCTTGCATAGCCGCAGGGCTAGTAGCCATATTCTGATAGTTTTGACCAGCATTTGTAGCAAGTGCGCCAATACCAGCACCCATATTGCCATAACCCATGGCCGCACCAGTAGTTCCTAGCTGACCTTGACCACCTTGTTGGGCTAAATCACTACCTTGTCCAAATTGAGCAGGGGTTTGTAGGTTTTGTGCATTTGACCATACTTGATTTTGAAAGTCTGTTGGCTGAGCATTAGTCGTTAACTGTTGCGCCCTATTCAAATAGGTGTTGATGTACGGCTGCGCCCATGGCTGAATCGCACCAGATTGAACCGTCTGCCCAGTTGGACTAGAAGGTATTGAACTAGCACCGAAAACGCTATCCCATATTGACATAATAAATCCTTAAAGTAAAAACTTAGATGGGTTAATACGCTTGCCCTGCTTCTTGTTTCCAGTGCGAGCTTTGCGAATCTTTTCCATCATTACATACAACTGTTTAGCACCAGCGTCAGTTGAGCCATTACCTAAATGACTAACCACATCTGCTGGAATTACGAATTCTCCATCCGCCAAGCGAGCTGGCTGACTATTTCCTATTTTAGCTGGAATATTGTCACTCATACCATCTCCAGGGCCTTTTAATAACTGGCCGCCATCTGAATAAGATCCAAGAGTAGTAATGCCACCTTGCGTTGTTCCGCCCTGAGCAAAATACTGTGGCTGTCCAACGCCTTTAATACCACTAATCTGAGCTGGTGCTATATTAACATTTGGAGATACGGCTTCACCCTGATATCCAGTAACTCCGCCTCTATTAATGTCTGGAGTAATCTGTTGTGGGGCAACCGATGAGCCTCCTCCAGAAGTAGTTGCTTGGCTTCCTTTTGTTCCGCTAGTTAACATATCTAATCCAGCTTTTGCAGCCATAGCTTGAGCAGCGGTCATTCCTTTAGATCCAATGTCTGCTGGAGCGGTATTGTATTGTGCAGTTTGTGCAGCTTCATTAGCGGCAGCATCTGCATTTTGCGTTGCCCAATCTGGGACAGTGCTAGATCCGGGGGCTGCACCAGTACCTTCTAATGGAGTATCTACTGGAGCAAATTCAGGGCTAACAGTAGCACCAGTAGCACCAGTACCATATGCAGCGCCATATTCAGCAGGAACGGTTGAACCAGCAGTTCCAGCGGCAGATCCTGTAGCTGAATATCCACCAAAATAATCTGCGCCTAATTCACCGCCAACCACTTCTGGTGCAGCGCCAGCTCCAGCACCGCCAGTCATAGCAGCCATAGCTGCAATAGCCATTAATGGAGCAGCATCTGCTAATCCACTTTTACCAGCGCCACTATCATATTGAGCAGGGGCAAGCGCCACAGGAACTCCATTAGCGTCTGTTGCCAAACCGCCACCAGATGTTTGATATCCGCCTTTAGTATATTGACCAGGAACTTGAACATCAACACCGCCAATGTTTTTGGTTAATAGATTGGCTTGACCATTCCAAGTAAGATCGGAACCGGTTGGTTGGTAATAACCTTGAGAATTAAGTGTGTAATCACTACGGGCTGGAGTGGCGCCAGTAACGGTTCCATCTCCACCTACAATCATTGTTGATCCATCGTTGAGGATATATTTGCCGCCGGCGGTTGGGTCTGGTTCCCCGTTTTCGTTTGGGTTAGCAACAAACTGTTTAATGCTGTCTTTTGGAATGGTATAAGAAACATTCTTAGGATCAGACTGACCAGATAGATCAAACTGTTGTAGTGTTACCTGTCCGGAACTTGGATCCCAAGGTGCTGGAGCTGAACCGCCTTCATCAAACCTTAAAGTTGCAATGCCACCAGCCGCGAATGGTTTAGCGGGCATTCCAGTATATGGATCAGTCTGTGGATCGTAATCTGAGTTAATTACTTCAGCGCTAGTTGGCATCTGACTAGGAACCGCATATTGGGTTTTATCCATTTGGCTTTGTGGAAACATCGCATTTTGAGCGAGCTGATCTATGCCACCCTGGGGTTGCTGATTTTGATATAGGTTATTTAGAGCCATATAGCTGCCTGAACGGGTAATCTAACGAAGTTTATCATTTAAACCTTAACTTTCAAAACATTGGCATTGGCAGTATCGACATATACAGAACCTACCGTAATATTGGCATAATCAGCCTGTGTGGGTAAACTAACAACTCTAGATCCCGCGGCATTAATTTCGCTGAAATTGAGGGCTGGAAGTAGTTTAACTACGCCATTTACCGTGTTACGCTGGGTAGACATAGCACTTGGCCCCGGATTATCAAGCTGCGAGAAATACAGCCTCAAAACGTTGTTTAATTGATCCTGATACTGCTGGCTGTACTCAACCGGAGCAATCGGCAAGTTTGGAGATTTAGTAGTGCCAGTAGACATTAGCTTCTCCGACCATCGTTTTTGATATCAATGCGTGGAGTTCCAAGTTGCCAAGCCACCCCAAGGTCGCTAGAGCTGATTCTCATCGCTAACTGACGACCCCGCAATCTAGTATAAATCTGACCAGTAAACTGCTGAACCGTGTACTCTGGAGCAATTGTATAGTTTTGAGCGCTTTGTACTGTTGGAGTATCAGAATTACCATAAGCTGTTCCACTGTTTTGACGCGGACGAATTGTCATTGTAATGCTCGGTATATTAGCGGTAGACCCGTTAAAGTTGATGTCTGGTAATAGACGCCATACAAAACCGAAGTTATGACCATCCCCAATGTCAAAGTCCGAAGACTGAACAAAGGATGCAATAGGGGCTGGTGTCGCTGTGGACTGATCATCTGTACCAACCTCATGGTAAATCACGGTCCCTGTTTGGTTTCCAACATCATCTGCACCATTAATAAATGTACCCATAGGGTTTTGGCGAATACCAGAATCCAGCCATGAAGTACGGTTTAAAGTGCCGTAATACCATACACGGTCTAAGTAGTTATAAATGACATACTTATCAATGACTGTAGAGTTAGTAGAGCAATAGAACCACCAGACCTCATTAAATCCCTCGTTGCCACCAGTAGTAACTTGGTAGGCTTGGTCTTTGTTGATGTCGGCAAAAATGTACTGACGAAGCGAGCATGGTAACGTTTCCACCCTACCAGAGTACATATAGAACTTGTCCGTACCCATCCAGTAAGTTACGTTGTTAATCGTGATTGCGGCATTAGGTGACATAATCGAGATGTTATCCATCAAGATATTAAAGCCCCACACATAAGGTGGCCCTAAGTACTGCATAGAGTAGATAGCAGAATCCGTCCAAACCAAAATCTCTTGGCGGGTTGCTTTAGCTTCCATGATATAAGAGCCATTAGTAAGCGTAAACTCACCAGCTTGGTTTGTTATATCAGGAACCCATTGATAGGGATTTTCTTGGTCTGACCAGCGTACAAGCATCGTATCAAACGTAGTAGAGGCATTGCCAGCTACATAAGAATTAGCACCAAAGGCAATTACAAAACGCTGAATAGCAGAAGCAATAACCTGATTAGTTGCTTGCGGTACATATTGCCCACTAAATGAAGATGTATTAGCCAGTTCTGAAAGCTTTACCCCACGATAAGCTGTACCAGTAGTAGCATTCCAGTAGTAAATCTGACCACCACGAGGGGCAAATATTAAATCTTGCCCAAAATTATCATTAGTCCAAAGACGGAGCTGGCTACCAATACCAACAGTAGTTCCAGAACCCCAAGTGCCACGATTCCAATACCCAGCACCCCAACCAGTACCAGTTGTATATACAGCACTACCAGATGGAACTTCATACTGAACAGTAAAGACTCCACCAACGTTAACTGCCGAAGAGGTTGTATAGGTAATATTAGCAAGGTTATTATCTGAAGAGCTAGACATTGCGTAGCTGTAACCAGAATTATATTTAAAGACTTGATGCTCACCATTAACAACAGTATTTGCCAGACCACCAACAGAAGTGGAGACATTAGAAAAAATTAAGAAGTCTCTATTGTTTGAGTCATTATCTAAGTCGTGAAACTCAAAGTAGCCACAAGCTGCGTTAGCCCCAGCAGTATGTGTTGCCGCTGTAGTATTAGCATAGCCCCGAATACACCCAGAGACTACATTAGATACTAAGGTTGAATAGAATATGACCTCGCTATCGACTTTAAAGACACCGCTTTGGGGTACAAAATGGGCAGCATTAGTTAAGGAAATGGTATTTGATGCAGCATTAATTGTATTTACTAAAGTAGTAAACCCGGTAGACAGTACGTTGTCATAGGTAGTTGTAGTAATAATTGGCGTAATGTCGTAGTATTGGCCGCCATTTTCAATGTAATATTTAAGGTTTGTACCAATACCAAGTAAATTCTCTCCGCTTAAGGTAGCCCAATTCCATAGTGAACGAGCTACACCAACAAACTTAAATGCACTAAGACGGATCCAGCCGCCTAATTTCTCAGGAAAGCCAGAGCGGAAACGGATCTTATCGCCATCGTAAAATCCCCCCTCATTCGAATAATCAGTTCCTTCACGGTTTAGTCCTGGGCGCAGTTGTATTTTTTGGAGCATTTGTGCTATACTCCTGCTAAGTCATTAACAAGGAGACTATTATGTTTGTATACGTTTGGAAACACAACGATGTTCCTTTTTATGTTGGTATGTCTAAATCTAAACGGCGCACAGATCCATTGGCTTCTAATCCAAGAGGCTGGTTTTGCAAAAATAAACTTGCAGAAATTGGCGCCAAAAATGTTGTTGTAGAAATTCATACAGTCGACACCTTAGAAGAAGCACAAATACTAGAGCGTAGTTTAATTGAAAAGTATGGAAGAATCCAGCTTAGAACTGGAACTTTAACTAATCTTCGTATTGGTGGGGAGGGTGGAGAGCCTATGTCCGTAGATAACAAAGAAAAGTTAAGACAACGCATGAAGGACAATAATCCCATGCACAACCCAGAGACACGAGCTAAAGTGTCGGAAAGAATGAAAGATCCGCATGTAATAGCAAAATTTAGTGGCGACAATAATCCAGCTAAACGACCTGAAGTGCGGGAAAAAATACGCGCCAAATGGCAAGAGCCAGAGTTTAGAGAGAAACAACGCCAGCGTAAGTTAGGCAAACCAATCCATTCTGATGAAGGTAAAGAACAGCGACGCCAAAAACTTTTAGATCCATCTAACCCAATGAGAGAGTTCCATAAAACGTTAAATACAGATCCTGAAATTAAAGCTAAACGATTAGCCACTTTGCGTACACCAGAAGTACAAGCAAAAATATCCGCTAGTTTAAAGTTGGCTTGGGCTAAACGTAAAGGGGTCATCTAGTGGTTTACCCTAATACTGACAATGCTTTAGCTATTTTGGCTTTGCGGTCATCTAACCCCAAGGTGCCACCATTGATTCTTTGCGTTATTGTGACACAATCCTGCTTATCAGCCAAGCTGTTTAAGTCCCGTTTTCGCCAAAACCAGCCAGCGCTTAAAGCTGCATATTGAGGATCAAGTAGCTTATCAGGATCCCCAAGAAGATCCACACCAATACTAGGTCCACAATTGGCATAGTTGTCTCTGCCAGTAAGTTGTATAAGACCACGCCCATGATACTTCCAGCCGTCACCATCTTCAACATTTCCCATCCTTCCAGCATAGACTTTGTTGGCTATTTTCTCTGGGTTATTTGCATAATCTGAAGCCACGTTGATATTAGGGAATCTACTGGGCCAAACACGCATAAGTGCAGTGGCATTGTAATGAAGGTTTTCTTCCAAAGTTCTAAAATTGTTTGATTCATGAGCACACTGTCCTATAAAGAAAGCTTGGCGCGCAGGAGTGCTAATGTCATATTTAGCAAATGCGGCATTTAATGGCTCAAGCCATTTCTCATCAATGCCTAAATCCCTCAATTGCTGACTATTCATTTAAGGCCCATTTGTTCATTAATCCAATCTTGGAGACTAGTTAGTTGGGCCGTTGTAACAGCGCATTGTCTAGCAAGTATTGGGTAGGCGGTTTCTGCATCAGTTCCTTTGGGGGCTGCGGAAATGCCGGGCATTGTACGGCTACTGGAGTACTGCACCCCGCCATAATAGTTACGAATAGCAGATAGCTTAGCTTCAAATTCATTTTTAATTCCTTTGGTTACTAAATCCTGTTGTTTTTGGATCGACTCGACTTTAGCTTTTTGTACCTCTGCAACCGTTTCAACTTGAGCTTTGTATTCAAGATAACGACTATTGCCCATATGAAAACCAACATAGCCAGATAAGCATAAAGCCAAAACAATAAGTCCAATTTTGATGTAATTGATATAGGTAGAGACAAAGCTAGATGCTCCTGATAATAGCAGTGACCACATTATTGTGGCTCCGTATAGTTATTATTTTTTGATTGGTTTTGCCAAACACTTAATATCTGTAAGTTATTTGGTACGTGTAATCCACAAACAGTTTTTCCTTGTAGTGGAATAATATGGTCCACTTGTTGCCCCCACGGGAATACTTTTTCTAGCTCTTTAGCCATTACATAGTATTCAGAAATTAGTCGGTGTTCTTCATTTGTCAACCATGCTGGAGTAGCATTTATTTTAGCGGCTCTTCTTTTTGCATGAAGGTAGTTATATCTTGCTTTATTGTTTTTACGCCATTCTAAAATTAAAGTATATTGTATTTCTTTATTTTTATCTCGCCATTTTTTCTTAGCTAGATTAACTTTTTCTTTGTTTTCTGAGGCATATTTTTTTAAGCGAAGTGCTTCCGCCTCTTTATTGGCTTCACGGTATATCCGTTTACATTCGGCGTTTTTAGCTGGGTCTTTATAAGGCATTATTTATCCTTTTGTACGTCTGGTTCAGTATCACGCTTCATCATCACGCTTGCACCGCCAGCCCCAGATACAATACCAAGCGCTTCAGCTAATTCTCTAAGACTTACGTTGGTATGTACTACTTCATAAGCAGCCAAACAAATAACAGCAATAATTCCAAGCAGCCAAGTAACCCTACCAATATCATAGGTCTGATTATCTTTACCAGTTAGAAGGTGTTTAAAAAACTCTTGCATTACCAAGTAATCCCAATAACAGGCACGGAAGTAACTGCTACGGCAACATGTTGTTCTGGTGTAGATAAATCGGCACCGCAATCGTTACAGGTCTTGTTAGATAACTCAGCTTCATCCACATCTTTGCTGCAATTAGGGCAGTAGATTTCAATTTTTGTAGCTACATCCATAACATCTGGAGCCAATTCTTTTGCTTGGTTTTCGATAATCATGCTGTGTAGCTTCCTGAAGTTGTATATTTAAGAACTGTAAATGCACCGTTAGTTGTAACTGTTGGTGAGCCTGTTGTAGTACCTGTGTAGTTGGTTGTAGGAATAGATAGAACGACAACACCAGAACCGCCTGAGCCACCGTTGCCGTTACCATAACCGCCGCCTCCACCGCCAGAACCTGTATAGGCTGATGCAGAAGAACCGCCGCCAGATACACCCCCATCACCACCAGCGGCATAAGTTACAGCACTGCCTGTAATAGATGAAGATGTACCAGCACCCGCAGTTGGAGCTGTACCTACTGCAGCAGATCCACCACCGCCACCACCTGAACCCCAAGTGCCAGATGTACTGCCTGTTGCACCTGCATAGCCTTGACCACCGGTACCCGCTCCACCGCTTGAAGTATACGGACCACTAGAGCCATAACCACCACCACCTGATCCACCAGCAACTCCGCTTCCACCCTGACCAGCAGCACCACCACCACCGCCAATAGCTAAAAGGGTGCTAAAACCTGAACCAGTAACAGATGAGTTAGAACCATTAGTGCCAGCATAAGATGGGTTTCCACCACCACCGCCAGTACCGTTTGAGCCTACTGTGATTGTGTATGTTGTTCCTGGAGTTAACGCTGCGCCAGTGCCAGTTAATAAACCACCAGCACCACCACCGCCACCAGTGTATCCGTTATTAGCACCACCACCACCGGCACCACCTGCGGCTACTAGGTAACTTACATTATATGTACCAGACGCAATAACTTGCCAAGCGAGACCGTTCCAGATTTCATACTGCCCGTTATCCGAGTTCCAACGTGTCATACCTAAAGATGGTGAAGCTGGGCGTTGTGCAATTGTGCCTGTAGGGGGAATTAAAGCACCCGTATTTCCAGACATATCAATAATGCTAGAGTTGGCAGTTAAAGTTAAATTACCCGCAGCGCCAGAGATTGAGCTATTACCAAGATTAATTTGCCCACCAATAATTTCGTTACCAGATACGGATAAATCGCCTACTACGCTGTTTACGTTAATCGCTGTATAAAATTCTGTACCATCGCAATAAACCAATGCACTAAGACCGTTTTGAATAACAACACCAGTTCCGGTTGAAGTTTTAAGGGTTACGTTAGCGCCAGCATTATTGGTAACAACATATGTTTTTTGTACAGAAGGAGCTACTACGTTGGCAGGTGCTGCTAAAGAGCCACTAAACGTCAATACAGCATTACGAGCTTCATCAGGTAAGCCGTTGTAGTTACTTAAAACATAATCGCCAGATAAAGAAAGAGAGCCTACCCCAGTAATTGCTTGTTCTAGCAAAGTACCCATGTTGTTGTTGGTAGTCTGACCCCATGTGCCTGTTTGCTCACCGTTACCGATAAGCTCTATTTTTAGAGATGTAGAATAAGTTGAGGGCATGTTGTTTCCTAAGTCGTTAATGTGCCGCTAGATGTAAATGTATGGACCCAATAAGTTGTTCCACTAGATGTATATGAGGTTACTGTACCGCCAGTAGCGAGTTGAGAAGCGCTAGCGTAAGAAAGAATTACTACACCTTGTTGTCCTGCTCCAGGGTTATACGAATCTCCGCCACCACCATAACCACCTCTTCCATTACCGCCAGAACCGCCCGTACCACCAATGCCTTGCAAGCAGCCAGCATATCCACCAGCATAGTACACAGAAGTTCCAGTAATCGAAGATGCAATACCATCACCACCATCGCCACCACGAGCGTTATAAATGGCTTGCCCTCCAATAGATCCTGCTCCGCCACCGCCACCGCCATAATTTTGCCCAGATGAACCGCCAGCACCCTGACCGCCAATATATCCTTGACCTGTAGTACCAGCGCCTGGACCAACAGATCCACCACCGCCACCGCCTGAACCACCAGAACTTCCAGTTCCTCCACCGCCACCACCAAAAGCAACAAGGTTTAATGCAGAAGAATTAGAGCCATTAACGCCAGGGTTTCCGCCACCACCTACAATAATGGAATAAGACTTATATGGGGAAAGAGTTAGTGAGCCAGTTAAAGCTCCACCAGCACCACCACCAGCGCCAATACCTACACCACCCCCGCCTCCGCCAGCGACAATTAAATATTGTGTGGAAAAACCAGATGTAACCGACTGCCAAAAGTTACCATTCCAAATTTCGTATACACCTAGTGTGTAATTCCAGCGAGACATGCCGTTTTTAGGTGTAGCTGGGCGCTGTGCTGTTGAACCAATAGGAACAATAAATGCACCTTTAGTTGGTTGAAAGCTAACCACGTTTGATGTGGACCGCATAGTTAAGTTACTAGCAGTATTAGAAATAATCCCAACAGTAGCATTAACGGTTGCGCTATTGGCAACGCTGACATTTCCAGTAACATTTAAGTTACCAATGGTGTTATTAACGTTTACCACGCTAGTAAAGTTTACAGCATTGCAATAAACAAGCTGCGTAGTGTTGGCAGCCAATATAATAGCATTTCCACCAGAAGTCTTTAGGTTTACGTTATAGCCACCAGAAGTGCCATTTTTAACAATATAAACTTTGTTTACGCTAGGTGCTATGACATTACAGTTTGCAGTCGGTGTACCAGTGAATACTAAAACTGCATTACGAGCTTGGTCTACAGCAGCATTTCCAGTTGTTAGCGTATAGGTAGAAACCCCAGTAAGGCTAATTGAGTTAGATCCTACAATAGCCTGTTCAATAATAGTACCTAAGTTGTTATCCGTAGGCTGACCCCAAGCCTCAGCGTCTGTGTCTGTATCAATTAATTCTATGCGAAGGGTAGTTGAGTACGTACTAGACATATTAGGCCGCTATTAAATCCCAATTTGGGGTTATGTTATCGTTAATTTGGTTCCAGCCAGATCCACCAGAATCATCAAGACTTGTCCAGTTAGGGCTAGAATTGTCTGGTATTTGACCCCAGACTAATACTTGTCCGATTATACCCCTTGCTTGCACTCCTGTTAAGTAGATTGTTGCATCAGCTTTAACATTTGCAGTACCTACATAGCCTACGGCTTGAACACCAGTAACTCTTACATTTTGACTTAATTGGATAAATACAGTACCCAGTTGTACTGGGGCTTGAACTCCTGTTACGGATACGTTAGCAGTTCCAGTTACAGAAGCAGTGCCTAATTGCGTGTTGCCTTGAACGCCTGTAAGGTATACGTTTGCATTGGCAGCTACTGATACTGTGCCAACCTTACCAACACCTTGTACGCCTGTTGTGGTTACATTAGCACCTGCAGTTACAGATGCGGTTCCAAGTTGGGTTACACCAACAACTCCTGTTACGCTGACATTTGCATTAGCCGCTACCGTTGCAGTTCCAACTTTACCTACCGCTTGAACGCCTGTTACAGGAACAAAAGCACCAGCAGCTACCGTTACAGTACCTGTCTGACCAATGCCTTGAACGCCTGTTACAGAAACGTTAGCAGTGCCTGTTACGGAGGATGTACCCAAATACCCAATAGCCTGAACTCCAGTAACCAGTACACCTACACCAGCGGCTGTAGAAACAGTACCTACATAACCTATTGCTTGAGTACCTGTTACAGATATATTGGCTGTGCCTGTGACGCTTGCTGTTCCAAGATAGCCTACGGCTTGTACGCCTGTTAGATATACGTTAGTGCCAGCAGTTGCTAAAACTGTACCAATCTGACCTACTGCCTGAACTCCAGTAACAGAAACATTTGCACTAGCAGCTACAGTAGCAGTACCTGTTTGACCAATCCCAACAACGCCTGTAACAACGGCATTAGCTGCGCCTGTTACGGATGCGGTGCCTAAATAACCAACCGCCTGTACGCCAGTAACTGATACTTGAACATCGGTAGACGAAACTCCGCCTGCATCAGCAAACGGTGTAGAAGCGAATGGTCCGAATCCAAAGAACATAATTAGGCTGTGTAAGTACCAGAAGCAGAGAATTTAACAACCGTATTTGAACCAGATGTTGTTACAACAACATTTGAGCCTGTGTACGAATTAGAAAACAGAGATGTTGGAATAGAAATAATAACCACCCCAGAACCGCCAGCTCCACCAACACCACCAGTTCCACCATTCCCCTGCCCACCACCACCGCCACCACCTAAGTAAGCAGTTCCAGCAGTTCCAGCAGTTGCACCGCCTTGCGCAGCATTACCGCCTCCGCCTAAACCACCGTTGCCCCCGCTTCCGCTTCTAACAGAGCCCCCACCACCGCCAGCGTAATAAATAGCAGACCCAGTGATTGTTGATGTAACGCCATTACCACCAGCACCGCCGCCATTAAACCCTACCTGCCCTGCACCGCCGCCGCCAGCTCCAGTAATACCAGCAACATCACCGCCTTTATAGCCCTGACCGCTAGTTCCAGCACCGCCAGTAGTTGCCCCGCCACCCCAACAGGCACCTCCTCCTGAACCACCTGCTCCTGGGTTTGAAGGGGAGCTTTCGGCAGCTCCATAACCACCACCGATAGCGGTTAAGCTAAAAGCCGTGGAATTAGAACCACTACCCCCACCTTGAGCGCCGCCGCCACCGACAGTAAAAGAGTATGTTGTTCCAACAACTAGCGTAGTGGTATTTGCAAGTAACCCACCAGCTCCACCTCCAGCGCCTTCATATCCACCACCACCTCCACCACCACCCGCTACCAATAAATAAGAAGCAGAGTAAGAATAGTTTCCTCCAAAAGCCGTCCAATTTCCAGCCAAATACGCTTCTGGTGTATTAAAAGTACTGTTGTACCGCATCATTCCATTAACACCAGTAGGGCGTTGTGCTGTTGTTCCTACAGGAAGTGTAATTGCGCCAGTAGATGCAAAGTTAGCGTTTTGGTCTGTACCGATAATTACGGCAGTAGTATTAGCTGTCTGAAATTCTAATATCCCAGAAGTATCTACTGTTTCAACTAAGCCCGTTGAGTTGGCGTTTATGATTGTTGTCATGCTGTGTATGTCCCAGATGCGTTAAATGTAATTATCTTATTAGAGCCGCTGGTTGTCACTACAGTATTTGATCCAGTATAGGTGTTTGAAAAGCTAGATGTAGGTATAGAAAGAATCACAATTCCAGATCCACCTGAGCCACCAAATCCAGCAGATCCAGACCAGTTTGAGCCTCCACCACCGCCACCCCCGTAATTTACAGTTCCAGAGGTTCCGTTTCCAGTATTTAGTACTGCAGAACCAGCTCCACCACCACCTGTTCCGCCTGAGCCAGCAGTTCCTGATCCATTGCACCCACCCCCACCTCCACCGCCATAATTTATGGAAGATCCAGTAATGGTAGAAGTAAATCCATTTCCTCCATTACCAGCAGTTTGACCAGAAAAACTAGATCCAGCAGACCCAGCACCGCCTCCGCCACCAGCAGCGTACGCAGAAGCAGACCCTGTACCACTACCACCGTTATATCCTTGACCAGAAGTACCTGTACCAGCAGTTCCGCCTCCGCCACCTGAACCACCGTTACCAGCAGTTCCACCATCGTTTGCACCAGCACCACCACCCAATGCGTTAACTATTACACCAGAATTTGCAATGGATGAATTTCCACCATTGGTTGATGGAACAGCATAGCTAGATCCATAATTTCCGCCAGCACCTACAGTAATTGTGTAAACAGTTCCAATAGTTAATGTGGCTGTATTTGATAAAACACCACCACCGCCACCGCCACCACCTCGACTTGTTCCGCCACCACCGCCACCGCCAGTAGCTAGATAAGTAGCAGTATATGTGTAAGCCCCAGTAACAGCAGTCCAAGCGCCATTAATATATCCTTCAAGTAAACTATAGCTAGTGTTATATCTAATCATCCCATTTATTGGGCTTGCAGGTCTTTGTGCCGTTGTACCACGAGGAATTGTTGTTGCGCCAGTAGAAACGAAGTTTGCGTTCTGGGCGTTGTCTATTACTACTGCGTTAATGCTGTTTGTTTGAATCGTAAGATTAGCATCAGCAGCTCCTTTTTTACGAAGCTGTCCTGATATTGGGTCTGGAATGACATTTATGGTGCTTGGCATACATTACGCTGTATAGGTGCCGCTTGATGTAAACGTGTGGATAGTGTTGCCACCAACGGAAGTAACAGTTCCGCCAGTTCCTTTTTGTGTTCCAGCATAGCTAATAATGACAATTCCTGACCCACCAGCACCGCCAGTTGTGTTTCCGTTTGCGCCACCACCGCCACCTCCAAGGTTTGTTCCGCCATTACCAGCAGCACCACCAGCTGTTGGAGATGAGTTTGCACCGCCACCTGTACCACCAATACCAGCAGTTACCGCAACATCGGTTCTTGATGCAGCGCCGCCACCTCCAGCATAAGTTACTGAAGCACCAGAAAGGGAATTAGCAGTTCCATTGCCACCGTTACCCGCATTTCCGCTTTGACCTTGTTGTCCAGCAGCACCAGCACCGCCACCGCCACCTCCAACATAAGGACTACTTGTGCCATAAGCAGCACCACCATTATTTCCTTGGCCTGAAGTTCCTGAACCAGCACTACCTACTGATGAACCGCCACCAGCACCGCCACCTGAACCACCTGAAGCACCACTACCAGCAGTTCCACCGCCATAGCCGCCTCCACCACCGCCAATAGCCGCAGTAAATCCACTGATTGATGAATTTCCACCATTGGTACCAGGAGCGCTTGTTCCAGTACCACCAGCTCCACCAGAACCAACTGTAATGGTGTATGAGTAACCAGTAGATACTGATGCAGAAGAACCGGTTGTAAGACCGCCGCCACCGCCACCAGCCCCTGATCCACCACCTCCATAACCGCCACCACCGCCACCAGCAACTAGTAAATAATTAATAGTGTAAGTAACTCCGGCTGGAGCAAACCATGAAACTCCATTCCAAATTTCGTACTGAGAAAGAGTTGTATTCCATCCTTGCTGACCGACAGTAGGAGATCCAGGTCTACCGCCAGTAGTCCATTGTGCTGGGGTTACACCCGATGTTCCACCAATAATTACAGGCATTTACAGCTCCTTAAACTGGAATTACAATTTCAACCCAAGAGGTTGTTGCTTCGTCCCAGCGATATGGTTTGCCATCTTGTGGCATAGGTGTTGGTGCATCCCAAGTCCATGTAGATTCATTCAATACCCAGCTTGGAAATGGTTGTGGTGCATAAAACACATCGTTAGTATGGTCGTATGTATAACCAATACCAGCATAGTTACCACGCAATGGGCGGCCTTCTGGATGCTGATTAGCTTTTGTATTGTATGAAGTCTGTAGCCAAGTACCAGGACTTGTATCCACGAATGTATCAAAAAACTCTTTTTCGGCTACGATAACTTGCACTACCTTGCCGTCTACTACTTTTGCAAAATGTCCCATATTTACTCCTTAAATTAAGCTATTTCTGCTGATGCTGAAAATGCACCATTTGTTGTTTCAGTAAACGCTACAACTCCATATCCAGTTGTTACACCAGATATTGTAAAGTCAACCCGTGCAGATTGAAGGCCAGCATAAGAGGCAGCAATTCCACTTGGGGTTTGGTTTGAGCTGCTATAAATGTAAATAGTTCCAATAATGGCAAATGTAGGAGCCGCCCTCATTTGAACTGGATAAGGTATGAACACTGTAGCTTGTGTTGATCCAGTAACAGCCCCAGAGCCAAAAGCGTTATATGTTGATGGTGTAGTCTTCCAGTAATACCTTTGGCATAAACCATAATCAACACCATAAGGTCGATAATCAAAATTTGTAGCTACAGTACCAGCTTCTAATTGAACGTTGCCAATAACCCATGTACCAGATGTTTGAGCGCCAACAGTAAACAGAATTTCAATGCCTGTTGTGGCTGCCGCTGGAATGCTAATTTGAGTGCTGTAATTGGTTAATGTAGAGCTAACAGTAAATGTACCTGTAGCAATCTGGGTCTTAGTTGGTGTGCCAATTGTCCCAAACGTATCTGCTGTTGTTGCGTATGATGCAGTCCAAGTCACAGTCGTTAAAAGGCTGTTTGACATATTTACCGACAACGTACAAGTCTGACCAGCCAAATCGTAGCTGTTTAATTGCTCAATACGCTGACCTACACCGACTGCAGTAACAGAAGCAGCGCCAGTAATTTGTAAATTGTTTTTATTATTTCCAGAGCCAGCGACTTGGGCTGCAGTAATATTTGCGCCAGTTGAGTAAACAAACCAACGATCAACACAAGGATACCCAGTTGTGGCTGTAGGTACTCCAGTGCCAGCGGTAACAGTAGCAGATGTAGCTCTTTGTGCGATTTGCATTGCTCCGTTGATTAGGCGGTTTTTAAACGCAAAAGAGCCTGGCATACTTACACCGCCAGCAAATGTAGCTTTTTGTGTATTGTCTATGGTTAACGCAGTTGTATTCGCACCGCCAGTAGCAAACACTAAGTTACCAGTTAAGTCACCAGTCTGCGTAAGGGTTGTGGTAGTTGTATTACCTGCTGATATAGTACTCATAATGTCACCCAAGTAGCGTTAGCGCCAATAGTAACAACGACACCGTTAGCCGTATTAACTGGACCTACAGATAAACCGTTTGTGCCAGCAGAAATTGTAGCGTTTGCGGTAATGTTTGTATTAAAAATACCGATAGAGCTGTTGCCCGCAGATGCTAAACCAGATGAGCTAGACCATGTAGGAGCAGCGGCATTGCCTTGTGATGTTAATACCTGCCCAGCAGTACCATAAGAAGCATTGGCTGCCAAAGCTCCGCTTGCATTAATAGTAAACGCATCAACCGCAGAGTTGTTAACAACAAAGTGAATTGAGTTAGCGGTTGCTGTACCAACAACAAGATCAGCAGCGCCAGAATAAATATAAGCTACGTTGGCTGCTGAAAGTGCGCCAGATCCAGTATATTTACTAGAAGTAATACCAAAGTCTGCATATGCTGTGCCAGTATCGTTTGTTACTACAAAGTCAACAGAAGCATTAGTTCCATTGCTTAAATTCTGAGCAATAATTTGTACATATGTATTAGCTGTATTTGCGTAAGAAGCAAAAATGCCAGTATCTGAATAACTAAGAGCGCCAAGAGAAAAAGCACCATAAGCAACGTTTGCAGCAATGTTTGCAGCGCCTACAAAATTATTTGCGGTTATAAACTGGCTTACTGTTACGTTACCTGTAGCATCTTTATTTACAGACTTTTCTGCTGGGTAAGTAATAAATACATCTTTAGTATTAGACCCAAAAGATACTGCAGCATTTGCATTTGATGAGGCAAGAATAGTTGTACGAGCAAGCGAAACGTTGCCAGAATAATACGTGCCGATTCCAACCTCATAATTGGATCCTTGCTGATCGGCTATTGTATAGTATGTGGTATTCCCATTGCCCACCACAGCAAATGACTGATATCCAGTAACAGCGCCCGCCAATACTATAGTACCTGTACCTGCAGTATTTGACGTTTCCTTGACTCTATCGTAAAGCACTAAGGCCATTATGAATGCTCCTTAAGGTACTTAATTGTTTTTTCTAGCACATCAATACTTTCTTTTGCATGTCCGATTACTGTATTGCAGTTATTACATATTAAATCACGAACTTTTCCAGTTGCATGATTATGGTCAACATATAACTTTGTTTCTTTGCTACAAATTTTGCAATTGCCATACTGATTTTGTAAATGCAGCTTTGCTTGCTCTGTAGTAAAACCATAATGTTTTTTGTAGTGCTGTATTTTGCTTGATTGGCTTGCGCAAGATTTGCACCTAATGTCTAGCCCATCTTTTCTAGATACACATTTATTAAATTCAGTAGAAGTCTTTGTTGTTTTACATGTAGGGCATTCTTTAGCAAATGGAATTACTTTATCCCTTAAAGTCTCTTTAAGTGTTCTTTCTTTGCCAATGGTGCTGTCACAACTTTTACAATAAAAATTAAAACCACTTTTATTGCACTTACTTAAAGAAAACAAAGATACTGCTTTTTCTTCTTTGCACTTACCACAAATCTTAGTTGCGACAACACCCACAACATCCGCTGTGTAACTAGCAAAATGTGTTGCCTCCAAAAACATGTCTAGGCGATACGGATAATAGCGTTTGAAGCATCGCTAGTTGGAAAGATCACACTGAAGGTCCCGTTAGTAGCAGTTTTATCAGCACCAAAAGCTAACACAGCAACAGCCGTATTTGCAGTGGAGTTGTAAATCAACGCACCGTTAGCGGTAATATTCGCATTAGTCCAAGAGCTATTAGCAAACGATAAGAACGCTACGTTACCAGTAGAAGTTGGGCTTGTGCTAACTGTTAGTGTATTACCACCAGCAGTGTAGTTAGAACCAGAACTAGATACTTCGTTCACGGTTGTGTACGCTGTAGTTGCGTTGCTTAATGTTGCTGCGCTGGTGTACAAAGCGAGCTTGTAAACAGTGCTTGCGCCTGAAACTAAATTTTGCTGACCAGAAAGAATCTGGACTTTAAACGAATCACACATGCCCTGAGTTATCATGGATGCACTCCTAAATAATTAAATGTTAACCCTTTAACGGACGGGTACTTACCGTTACATACTCTCCATATAGACTCTTTGCTAATACCTGTTTCTTTAGCCGCTTCTGCTCTACACGAAAAAATTCTACCATCTGAACATTGAACAATTTTGCGGTTTTTTGACGCAATCTTTTCAATAATTTCGCTATTATACCTTCGACCCATGCAAGATGCGCTTAATTTAGCTCTTGATTCCGCTGTCCAAGGCTGGTTTTTAGCTGCTTCTGCTGCGGCTTTTTTGCGCTTTTCTTCATCAACGCTAGAACGAGCCGCAAGTATTTGTTTTGTTGCGGCTTCTTTTAGTTCTGGGCGGTCAATATAGCGTTGTTTAACCATGTCAGACAACTTTTTACAAACTTCTGGGCTACGTTTTTTGCCTGTATTTTTTAGCCTAATTTGTTCTTTAGTAGCGTCATTGTATTTTCTACCAAAAGTAACTTCACCGCCATTGGTTTGGTTGTATTCTGGCTTTATCTCAGAAATCATTAAACGCTCTAAGTCGGCTAGATAGTCTAGTGACAACGCCGAAACCATAGGCTGAACATCAAACCCAGCTACACCGTGTTTAACAATTGCACGATGGAAATATGTCTTTGCACCTTGATTAGCTACATTAACGTGCTGACGCCAACGAGCATCTAAAGACCGTTTTGTTAAACCAACGTACTGCTTACCATTGGCTTTATTGGTTGCTAGGTAAACAATCCCTTGCATTATGGATTTACCTTAATTTTAGCTTGACCATCACGATAGCTATCACCACGCTCAAGGCCAGTTCCAAGTCTGTTAAGTTGTTGGAGCGCTTCTTCATATCGTTTAAGGTAGATGTTAACCATATCTGGCTCACCCTTCATGTAGACGGCGTATGCCTCTACAAGGGATCCATATAACAATGCTGGTGAATAATTATCACCAAGCCATGAGGTGCCGGCAGTAACGATGGACTCAGGGTAATAGAAGTAGTGCAGCTCCGCCGAGTAACTATAATCAGGGGTTGGTCCCAGAATGAAAGTAAGGTTGTTAGGATCATTTAAACGAGACCCAAACAAAGCATAGTATCTTGGCTTACCAGTAGCGTTTGGGCTTGGATACGCCTGACGAATGTAGTTAACATCTTTATTAAGCAAGTATTCATATTCACCCGTAGTTGGGTCAATAACCGCCAAAGAGTAGGTAGATAAGTAGTCGTTAGGGCAAGCCAGATACTGATTGCTCGATGTACATGTACCAGTAACGTTTTTACGCAAAGAAGGAATCTGCACCGTATTATAGATGCGCTCTTCCGCTTGCTGAATGAAAGTATTTATTTGATCTGTATAAGAGACCGTACTTCCATTAGCTAAGTACGTATCCGGAAATATGTTTTCCGTGTACGTCTGTATTTGAGCAAAAAGAGTGTTGTAATCCATTAAGCTAAGGGTCCGTAAGATTTACGTCCTTTGGTTGCAGCACCAGCGCCACGGAATTCCCAAGAACCATTCTTGTTTTCGCCTTTTTGCTCTTTAAACAAAGTGCCAATAGACGGGTTTAATGCATCAATAGGTTTGCTTTTTAATACTACAGCAGCTTCGCCATCCGCAGCGCTTGTTCCGCGCTTATCATAAGCAGCAGCATCTTTGTTGTTTTTAGCATGTCCAAGCGGATATGATCCACCTGAAATTGGCTTAACGTTTTTTGCAGTAGCCATGATTAACGACCTCTTCCTGAAGATTTTTGTAACATAGCGCGAGCCAAGTTACGTCCAACAGACTTCATGGAGTTACCCAATTTCTGTGAACCTTTTTTTGGACCTCTTTCAATTCCAACATCTGGACCTGAATCGCCTAAATTTGTGCCTTTGGTTTTACCTGACTTGGTGACACCATCTGCTGCGCTTTTAAATCCCATAATAAACTCCTTAAGTTATGCTTACCGTTACTGTACCAATTTGCCCGTAACCTTTCAAGTCATCGGGCGTTAAAGGGTTGTCAAAACCTCTAGAACCCCCTACAGGGTTCCAGTTCCATTGGAATATCCTACTACCCATATCTGGGTTTCCTAAACCTTGTGGTCCAACTCCAGTAAGGTTAATCTGTAATCCATTTGCACCAGAAGCCCAATAACTAACATCAGGTCGCGGCTCCCGAACTGCTTGTGGATCATTTACCGGATACATCCCTAATTGTAACTGAGGGTGATCTGGATCCCAACACTCATGGCAAACCTTAACCTTATACGGCTTTGTTTTTACTGTCTGCGTCCGCAAATCCTTAAGCATGAACCTTTGAGCGCATCTATCGCATTCGGCAATTGCATACTTACCAGATGCAAACTGATTAGGCATGTTTAACCCCTACCGTAAAACGACATTCTTGGTACAAATCTGATAGGAGCTTTCTCACGATCTTCTTGTGAAGCTAGATCAAACTGTTGTTCATAATCAGATTTCAGCATAGGAATACGGTTCATATCCATGTCTGGAAGCTTTGTGGATAGCTGATAGGCTAATCCAGCGACCATTGCGGGAATGAATCTAAATGGGATGTCTTGCACATATACGCCAGATCCAGCATCTTGAATACGGCGCAAACGGTAGTACACGAATAAGTACTGGTTTCCAGGCGCATTAGGAGTAGGCCATACATTGATGCTTGGCAAGTTTTGATTGCTAATTGAGGCTCCAACAGCATGTGATGTAGCAGTAGTACCATTCTGTCCACGGGCGCAGTTTAAAAGCTGGGTTCCGTTAATATTGGGATAGCTAATGGTCTCGGCATCAATCTGAATAAATCCAGCAGAAGGCAAGCCAGTTGCAGAACTCAAAGTAATAGTGGTATCTGAAGAGCTGATATTAGCCGATAAAACAGCCGTGGTTGGGTTTGTTTGCCCAGACTGACGGTTGATATACACCTGAATTGGGCGACCCTGTGCGAGCTTGTTTGGAAGGCTCATATAGGTCGGCTCAGCGATACGACTGATGTTGATATCCATCTGATTAGAAGTGCCGTTATTTTGGCGTATAACCGTGTCCATAAGGTCAATCGTATCTACGGGGATAGGATACATAGCCTGACCAGTTACCATTGGTATAACGCCCTGTTCTACTGTCCACAGGTTAATGCCGCGGTTAGCCCACTCAATTGTCAATAGATTTAGTGAACGGCGCGCTGTTTTGAAATCATAGCCAGAACGCAACTCTTTACCGCAACGTTCAAATGCCTCTTCAATAAGGTCATTTACATCTAGATTAAATGTACTTGTTCCTGTGGTTGTTGCCATTATTTCTTCTTCGCTGTTTTAGCAGATTTTATAAAGTCCGCACTAGTGGGCGCGCCCTTAGATCCAGCTTTACGCATTTTTTCACCAGAGCCAGCCTTAATACGGGCTTGCTTTTTATGAATATTGTCATATAAGCCAACCTTACCGCCTTCTGCATACTGAGTAAAATCCGTGTTATCCCTACGGGGTTTCTTTTTGCCAGATGGCATCTTAGAAGGGGCTATGTCGCCCATACCACGGGAGTATCTCATATATACTTGCCTTTGGTCTTGCCGCGCTTTTCACAGCCATGACCACGAACTTTGCCACCCTTTTTCATACCAGCAGCAGGAGTAACTACATCGCCCATTGGGTTAACATTAGGAATGTTTTGTTCTGTTGTGCCAAAACGTTCGTATTCTTGCTGTTTTTCAGCACGAACACCTTTTTCCTTGTTAGCCTTGTAATAGGCTTCACGTTTTTCCTTCTCTTTACCAGTTTCTGTATATGCCATGATTTAGCACATCTTTCCTTTGGTTTTGCCACGGAGTTCAATACCACCGCCACGAGCCATTTTGATAGGAGCAGCGTTCATTGTGCCTTTACCGCCTTTAGCACCAGCTTGAATCTTCAAAGTCTTGTTGCTGCGCTCTTCAGAGCCTTTAGTCAAGCCGCGTTTTTGCACTTTAGACTGACCAAATTTCTCAAGACTGTTTGAACCAGCTTCTACATCTTTAGACATAGTGCTAGGACCCATTGTTTCTTTTTCAGAAAATTTCTTCATTGTCATTGCTTTCACTTTACCACCTTCTTTCATTTCTTTAGGCTCTTTCTTTTCAGCTTGAGCGATCATTTTCTTAATTAAAACTTTGTCTTGTGCTGCATCATCATGTTTCATAACACCACCTTGTTTAAATTTTTTACCTTTATCTGCTGCCGCGAAGTCTTTACCAACAGACTGTGCAACACCAGCTTTCTTTGCAAACTCTGGGCTATGTGCAATAGCTTCCATAAAATTGTGTTGTTTTTTAGATGTACTAGGCATTATTTAACATATTTTTCAAAAAGCGCCACAATTAAACCGCCAAATAAGACAGCAACTACATTAACTACAGTATGCCATGTCTTCTTACTAGCCCTATCATCAGATAATAACCGCTGGATTTCAGATAAGCATTTCTTAACTTCTTCCATGTCTTTAACCAGCTTGTCCATATCGTTCTGCAAGTGTTTAATGTCGTTAGCATGAGTAGCTAATTCCCTAGCAGTCACGATTTCTGGGTCATTAATTTGAAGCTCCATCATTTACAAGCCCATCTTTTCAAGCTAGCAGCCTTACGAGTAGGACGGCCTTTTTCATCTTTCATCGGACCCGGCATACCAGACATACGTGCGCAGAATGACTTCTTCCGTGACCCGCCTTCAGGCTGTGGGGCTTTAAGGTTTGACCCTGTTGCTGCATTATACTTTGCTCTGCCTTTAGCGGTAAGTCCAGCCCCCTGAGAAACAGGAAGTTTCTCGCCTCTACCAACTGCAAGAGAAGGGCCTTTCTTCTTAGCCATAGCAAATAGTTACTGAATTCACATTTGCAAAGTCAGCATATATACCATTTTGAGCCAAAATTCCTTCACCAGGAACTAAGATTTGAAACGGCTGTACGCCTGTATTTGTTTTTATTTGCCACAAAACAGAACCCGTAGCGGAGTTAGCAGCGGTATCGTAAAAAGTAACATACCCAGCAGTGCCCGCACCGACAAAAATGCCGCTTTTAAAACGAACTCTACCAGTAACAAGCTGTGCGCTTGAATTAGAATTGGCCGCTTTTACGTCATATTGCATCGTCATAATTAATCTCCTAAAGATTTAAGCGGGGGACGAATCCCCCTAGATTAATTAAACGTTTTGTTGACCGTTGTCAGCTACGTAGTACTGAATAATACCTGTAACAGGGCCGCCAACAGCACCAGCAGTACCGATAGCATTAGTCAAAACAACTAAGTTAGTCGCATTAGCTACGTTACCCAGTGCAGTGCCTTGACCAGTAGAACCAACAGAAATGGTGGTACGAGTAACAACGTTAGCATTGTTTACCAAGCCCGCTGGAACGTTAGTACCTAAAGTAGTAGTTTGACCAGGACCTATAGAAATCAATGGTGTATAACCGATGTTTGCAGTAGAGTTGGCGCCTGTAGAGCCGTTAGTAATGATAACGTCAGTAACCACTGCGTTAGCTGGAAGAATCAAAGCTGCAGCGTTAGCGGCAGATGAAACTACTACGTTTGCTGTAACAGAGCTGTTAGCAATGTAAAACTGAGCAGCCATGCGCATGGAGCCAGCATAAGCGGTGCGAGTTTGATCGCCACCAGTTGAGCGCCATACGGCTGAGGTTGTAGATAATGCCATAATAAATTGTCCTTCATACAAAGATCAGGCCTGTTAATAGTGTATGCATCTGCCGGGACAGTTTAACAAGCCGGTTTTCCCGGTTTTTCTAATAATACTACAAGTACAGAGAAATACAACACTTTAAAAGAAAAAACCCCGCTTTTTGGGCGGGGTCTAAAACTATCAGTTTTAAGCGATATTAGGCGCCAGGGGAGCCAAACATACCTAGTGGATCAGACCAACCAAAAGAATAACGCTCACGAGACTTGTAACGAACGTTACCAGTATCGAAGTCGCCGTCCATAGAGTTGCTCAAAGGAGTACGAACAAAGTGCTTCATACCATTTGGAACGTCTGTGGTCAAGAACCATGCGTTTGTGTCTGTCAAGAAGTGGTTAATTGCATAACCTTCTGCTACAGAGCCATTGTTCTTAATAGCGTTGATGTCGTTATCGTTTGTACCAACACGCAATTCAGTTTCGAGCAAGCGAGTTGCAACGAACTGGAGTGCAGGTGGAACAACCAATTTCTTAGGTTTTGCAGCGATCAACAGACCACGTTCATCTGTCCAAGCAGCAACTTGAATTACAGCGGCTTCCAAAGAAGTCTCATTCAAGTCAGCAGCAACAGATGGAGTGTTACTGTTATAACCACCAGCAACCAAAGGATGTTGTGTAGAGAACAATGGAACGCCATCGCCACCGTTGTAACCAGTGGTGAAGCCGTTGTTCAATACAGCAGCCGCTTTAACCTGCTTGGTATAAGCCATAGCGCGAGCCAAAGCTTTGGTATAGCGAGCTGATAAAGAATCGTAGAGGTTGTCTTCGATTGCTTCTTCAGTCAAGCTAAAGCCCAAGGCGATAGTCTGATGGTTGTAGCGAGCTGTCCATGCTTCTTGTGCATTGTCATAAGCGATGGCTGAGCCTTCGTTTTTAACAGGAGCAGCAGAAAAGCCTGACAACTTGGTTTCTTCTTCAAAAGAACGCTCAGAAGTTTCTGTTTCATAAACTTCTTTATGCTCTTCGCCGTAACGGGCGTACTCAAGTCCAAACAAGGCATTGAGTCCTGGGAGTAGCTCTTTGAGGAGCTGTGCGCGTGAAATAGCCATTTAATAGCTCCTTTAGACGTAGTTCTGGGCCGCAGCCAACAGAATTTGTGGGTTGTTCAACTTCACGATAACTTCCGTGTAGGCCGTAGCATTAACTGCTGTTTCTGGAACTACTGCAACTACACGTACTGGCCATGCCGCAGCATTACCTGTACCAACAACTGGAGCAGCAACTGACAAGCCAGAGTTACCATTGGTGGCAGAACCAGCACCTTGAACGATGGACATATTAGTGCCAACAATAGATGCGTTAGATGTCGTAACAGTTGCATTACCAGAATAAGTAATAGCTACTTTGAACGCTGCTTGTGAATCGTCAACAACATAAGCGATAGCTGTGGTTGCTGCAGCATTACCTGGGTAATATTGAGCTTCTACAGTTTGACCTTGTGTATTAACGTACTGAACGCCCATGAACACACCATAAGTGAGGTTCGCTGCGTTGTCAGTTGTGGAGTCAATAGTTACATTTGACTTTATTACATTGCCACCTTTGACCATGACGATGTCACCGTTGTAGATTGCAGTATTATAAGTACTAGCAATCGGTAATTGACGAGTCGCGCCAGCATATGGCATGAAGTCAACACGGTTAACAGGGTCTAGACCGTAGGGAGCAGAAACGGTTGGATAAGCCATTTAATTCTCCTAATTAGTTTAAAAAAAATACTATTTACCAACGCTACTTGAGGATTTATTCTCTTTAAAGAGAGGCATCCGTGGGTCGCTTTGGCGCATTAAGTTGTTGTCTACCGCTTCCGTCTGGGCTTGTGTCTGACGTGAGAAATGGGTATTTCTCTGATCCACAAACTCTTCTGGAGTTTTGCAAAGCAACAATCCGCCGATCTCAATGTTGTCTTTAAAACGACTTTGAGGGTCAACTAGCAGTTGGAATTTGGGTTGTTCTTCAATACGAACAGGTTCCCATCCTTCTCTCAACTTTCCTGAGAGATTACGTGGATCAGGAGTGTTCAGTGTTGCAACACGAATCCAGCGATACGCAAAACCAGCCTGTTTATCAGGCTCTGGGAGCAAATCTGGTTGCGCCCACTGCTGGGGACGCTCATAAGTTGCACGGGTATCAATATCACGAGTTTTTCTTACTTCAGTCATTTTAAGACTCCAATTTAGTTAGTTCACGGGCGTACTGCTCTGGGGTAAGACCTAGCTTTTTCGCAAGCAGGACTTGGGTTTTGCTCATACGAATCTTTTTCGGAGACGTACTACGTGTTGCCGGAGCGACTACCGTACTAGCTCTAGGCTTTTGAACCTTTTCGGGTTCATCTACCTCTACTTCTGTTTCCTCAAAATTTTCTGGGAAACGTTTACGCATTGTTTTATCAATGCTTTCGTAGTAATCACTTGATCCAGCCGGGACCCCGTTACGTACCAATTTTTCGTGCAAGCCAAGTGCCAAACTTGTCATCTCTTCGTCTTGACCGAACCATTCGTTCTGTTTCTGCCAATTAAGAGCCTTCTTATCGGGCGCATTTACTTGCGGTTGCTGTATTTGTACATCAGCTTCAGGGTGTTGTAAAGCTTTTTCAGGTTGCGGACGATAATTTTCTGCTCTATCTGCCTTAATCTTCGCATTTGTCATGCGTTCTTGAGCTTCTAGGAGCTTATCTGAGTCGCCAGATTCGTATGCAGCCTTAAATGCTACCTTTGCTGAGTCCAATTCTTGTTGTGCAGACTGCTTTACAGTATCAACAAAGGCTGTTTCACCAGTATATAAGCGTTCTTTGAGTCTTTTATTCTCATCGATTGCTAATTTTGCTAGTTTTACGGCTTCTTGTTGCTCCCGTAAGGCTGCTTCTTTCTCGCGGCGCTCTTGATGCCAGACTTTTTTCATGTCTTTTAGAGCTTGCTCGGAGTTTTGCTGCATTGTTTCTAAATCCGTTTCCTCTAGCTCCTTAATTTTGTCAGGATCTACAGGCTTACGGTTACGATCCTGCGGAGGCGTATCGTTTTCAATTTCAATCTCAAATCCGTCTTCATTGGCGTTTTCGGTATTGGTACCTTCCACTTCAATCTCGTCAGGAAATTTGTATTCGTCTTTATTTTGTGACATTTATTACTCCTTAAGCACGTTTAATTCCTCTTGGGTCTTGGACTACAGACTCCACGGAATCATCATTGATCAATCTGAACTCACGACCATGAATCAGTAGGCGTGTTCCAGCGTTTGGTCTAACAATTACAAAGTCACCGGGTTTACACCAAGGCCCACTTGGGAACCTTGCTTTATCTTGATAGCAGTCTTGACCAAGATTGACTACAAAAAGAACTGTTGCCAGCTTTTCTTCATAGTTAATGGTTGCGTCTGCTTTGATAATGCCGCTTTCGTATTCTTCTTCTACCTCTGGGATGGCGCATAAAATGCGATAACCCGCTGGAGTAGGAAGTTGACGTGCTTTGTCTTCTGCGTCTTTATTGAGTAATGCTGATAAATCTACTGCTTGGTCTAACTTAAGGTCACTCATTCGGAGTTCTCCATATTTTTCTGAAGGTCTAAAATTATTGAACATGTAGACTCTAGACCTCGAATCTGTCCACATGTGTACTTATATTCCTCAAAATTCGTGCAATGACCTCTTCTTAATGCCTCACTGAGCATCTCGATTCTGTCCCTTGCTTCTTTAAGGACTACATCTAAAGGATCCATTAACTACCTTTCGTTGGTTTTTCCTTCTGTACGGACATCTGTTGTTCATGCTTGCCGATGTCCACCGCAAGCCTTGTATGCTCAATATCATTTTGAATAGCCATTTGCGCGTTGTCTTTTTGGACTTTAGCGTGTAGTTGCATATTCGCAATGCGTTCTTGAGATGCAATTCTTTCTTGCTCAATCTGCATTTGTTGACCTTTAGCTTGTGCGTCAGCCTGAGCCTTCATTGCCTTAGTTTGAGCTTCTTGTTGCTTAACTTGCAATTCGCCCTGTTGGATCTGAACTAACGGATCCTGAGCTTGTTGCTGAGCTTGTTGCTGTGCTACTTGTGATTGGCTTAACTGTAAAAGCTTCTGCGCGGCAGGAGCAGCAAGTCTTGCAATCTGAAGTTCCATTTCTTCTGGAATACCATCTTCGTTTTCCTCATCGTATGGAATTGGAACGCCAATCATTTCTTCCATTTGACGGCGATATTCGTAAGCAATATGTTCTTGAATATGCGACATCATTGCGCCCATGATCATTTGGGCATTTGGGTTTTGACCCATCATTTGCATCATCTTTGGGTCTTGCATTGCGGACATATGAACTGTAATGTGCGCTTGATGGTCTTGATACAAGAAAGCCTTAAGCGGTTCCATTTTGAACGCCGCCATGTTTTCTGAAATTGGATCACGAGGCTTCTGATCATCTGGTAATGGCACCAGCTTGTTTGCTTCTTTTATACCAAGAACATCTAACATCTGACGATGTAGCAATGGTAAGTTGTAAAGCTGTGGCGCTTGCTGGGCTAACTGCAATGCAGCTTGATACTGCATTACCTTTTGGCTCATCGTTGCCGCGTTAGGATCGCTTACTGGGATGACGTCTACATTGTCATAGTCAGAACGCTTGGCAGAACGGCGACCTTCGCTTGGCTCATAATTGTATTCTTCAGGAGTGTAGTCAGCAATAATCTTCTTAAGCAGACGGAACTCTTGTTTCATTGAATAATGAATACGGGCTTGTACCGCAGACATTACCTTAAGAGTTCTTTCCAAGATTGCAAGGGTTGTCCCTACTGGGGTATTCCCTGACATATCTGCAACTTTAAGATCCGCGGCAGAAGCAAACCTACGGCCTTCGTCCACGATCTTATCAAGCAGTTGAGCCAAAACAATAGATGGTTCTTTGTATGGCAACGGCAAGATGTTGTCTTTCATTGTCCCAGATGGAACGTCTACATCTCTAAATTCTCCTGGGGCTATCGGTGTGTCATCACCCTTAATTCGCATCCCACGGGTCTTAAAGCCGCCTGGCAGATTTGCAAGTGACCCTGCATCAACCAACTGGCGGAGTATGGAAGTACCAGATTTAGCAAAAGCACCGATAAGATGGATAAGACCAAAACAATAAAAACCAAAACCCGGAATATATCCGTAGTGAACAAAGTGCTGGCGCTTCTTATGAGTTTCATCATCTGGGTTCCAGTTTCTGCGGATCGCTAGTACCGTACCGGATCCTTTTTCAATCGACACGACATACGGCATTCCAATGCCAGTCATCTCATCGTTTTCATCGGTATGCTCGAAACCTGGTAAGTCCAAGTTAACGTGCATTTCCAAAACTTTATATCGGTCATCGGAAGTAGCTCTAAACCCTAGCTTCTCGGCGATTTTCTTTTCAACTTCGTCTAAGACGTTATCTGGAGTTCCGAGATCTACATCACGGTAAAAGCCAGCGGCTTGTAATCTTAAAATATCATTCTCAGTCTTACGCATCACATGGGTTACGCGTTCTGCCGACTCAAGATTAGATGCGCCGTAAGGAACAACAATATCTTCTGCTGGGCAGAACATTGCAACCTGACGGTTTAAAGAAGGGTCAAAGTACACCTTCTTAAAGGCATTACCAGCAATCCCCAAGCCCCAAAGTAAACGCTCATGTTCAGGGCGATACTCTTGCATGACATCTGTTAATTGATGGTTCATGTCATCTTGGACACGCTGAGCTGATTCTTTTTTCTCTGGAGTTTCTTTACCGATGATTTGGGTCTTTACAGGACCTGCGGCTGGGAAAGTCTCCATAATCATTTCGGCTTGGAACTTGACTACGGCTTCAGATAGGATAGGGTGGAATACGCCACAAGCACCTTCCCATGGCTCAGTCCGCTCTTCAATCTTCAAGCCGAGAAGCTCTAATCCATCTACATAAGTCTGAATCCAGTCTTTGCGCGAAGCTACGTCAGCCTCGTATTCGCCCATTAAATCTCCGACTACAGAAGCCAGTTCAGACTCGCTCATGTATTCCGCTAAGTTGGCATCGAAGTCATCAGCAGTTTCTACCCCTGGCTCTAGAGAAATCTCCATGCCATCCACCCCAATATTCACTTCTTCAGGATCCTCGATCTCAATTTCAATGTCTGGCTCTTGTTGTGCTAGAGCTTCGATCCCTTGAGGGGCTTGGTATAAACCTTTTTCAATTGCCATAATTTGTTCCTAGTTCTGCTTCATAATAAGTGCGTTTGTTAACTACTTTTTGAACCATATGAGAATCCCAACCTAGATCCCATTCTTTCTTAAAGTCTTCCAATTCTTTACTTGTTGGCGGTTTTGCAGGACCCATGCTTTTAGCTCTTGCAACTTGCCATTTCAAATGTTTTTTAGCCTTACGTCCTAATTTCCACCAATAGATCCAGCTTTGTATTTTCTTTAGCATTAGTAGTACGCAGCCTTTCTTCTGTACATAGGTTCGTCATCGTCGTCATCTGAAGGTAATGTAATAAATCCACCTTTCCTGAACCGGATTAAAGCTTGAGTGGCAGAGTCCACTAAGTCATCGTGATCCGAGTTCGGAAAAGCCGCCATCTCTTCCATCACTTCATCAGCCCATCTTGTTCCCGGCGCCCATACTTTTCCAGACGCAAATAAATCTGTTACGGAGTTCAGTCGGGCTATCTTATCATTCCCGCGTGTAGGTGTAAACTCTTGTACGGGTATACCCATCCTACGTAATTCAAAGATTAATGGCATACCAGAAGCTTTACCCTCAATAACAAATGCATGTGGCTCCCATTCTTTGTACATTTCTAAAGCTTTTTTCTTTAGCTCTGGGAATTCAAGACGTTCTTTATAAGCATCCAAAAGAATAATATTTGGGTCTTTTTTGTCTTCATCTTTATAAAAAACTCCCCAGGTCGTGCAAGCAGAGTAGTCTGAACGCTCGGTCTTTGTAAAGGCAGTATCCCAAGATTGAATAATAAAGTCACAAGGTGGGGCGCGGTCGCCTTCCCACTTCTTCCACCACTCTCTCTTAACTAAAGCACCCTCTTCTGAGGTTGGGCTTTGTTGATACTGTGCATTCCACTTGGAAACTGGCAACTCTTCCTTCAGCGCAAGGAGTTCATTTAGCGGCCAAAATGCGGGCCAAAGTGGTTTATCGTTGGGCAAAATTGCGGGAAAGTTAATGACCTCCCACTCATCCCCATCTCGTTCAATTGAAGACTTTAAAATCCTACCAGTCAAATCCTTTAGGCTCCAACGGGTCATAACGACTACAATTGCGCCTCCAGGCTGAAGTCGCTGACGAGGACCTGATGAATACCATTCATAGACTTTATCGTAGACTTCGGGATTAGTAGCCGCTATTGCTGCTTCTTGTTCTGAGTGTGGATCGTCAATAATCAACAAATCCGCACCTTTACCAGTAACAGTACCGCCTACACCAATCGCGAAGTAGTCACCCCCCGCCCCCGTACTCCAGCGTCCCGCTGCTTTATTGTCTGATTTGAGTCCCACATTTGGAAATATCTTGGCATAAGCTTCGGAACCTACAAGGTTCCTTACCTTCCGCCCAAACCCCACTGCCAGCTCCGCTGTGTTCGATGTCTGAATAATTTTCTTACCCGGAAAGTTTCCTAAGAACCACGCTGGTAACATATAGGATGCGAACTCAGATTTGGTATGCCGTGGCGGCATATTAATAATCAATCTCCGGCATTTGCCTTCAGCGATTTCTTGGAACTTCTTAGCCATAATCTTGTGATGTGCGCCATCAATAAAACCTGGCCACATATTATGGACAAATTTCATAAAGTCTTTTTGAGAGCCTTCGCGCTCTAATGAGTCTTTATATTGCGTTGCAAGATCAAACAAGGCCGCTTGTTCGCTCTTTGGAAGACTAGAGATTAACGCGTTGATATTCAATCGATATCTCGAATTCGTAAGTAAGATGGTCGGATACTGCGGGCGCGGTTTGGAATTCTTTTACAGTGTCCAGCTTCACACAATTGTTTCATGATACGGTGAGTATGGCCGCGTCCTGTCAGTTCTGCCATTTCCATCACTTCATCTATAGACGGAGCAAAGCCATACATCTTCCACCATTCATCGATGACCTTATAGACGGTAGCTTGATTCTTAGTCATTTACCGCACTCCAACTCATGAAATGTCATTGGGTTACTGGCGCAAGCCTCAGCATCGTGAACCATCGTCAATAGCTCTATAGCATCATTGAGAATAATGTAACTATAGCCGCCGGGTGCGTAATCTATGCGTTGCATTGTCTTTAACTCATCTATGATGTGTCTTAGTTTTTCCAAAATATATACCCCCCTACCCTTGTGTATCAGAAACAGAAGGGGGTGTTTCACCTATATTAGGGTTTTCCCTAGATTCCTGAAAATTTGTACCCCCCACCCCTTCGGAGCCTGGAAACGTTTCCAAGCTATCTGATGGTAATTGTTTGAGTGGATTAGTATGTATTGCAGAGGACCCATCAATTTTATCCAAGTGGGGGTCGGCCTCCGGTGGGGTCGCGCCCTGGCCGTTTCCATTGGCAGCCTGGATCATTCCAAGCAGCTCGGCCGCGTCATCGTCCTGGTCTATGGTTCGCACCTGGTCAGTCATCGCGCCCTGTATCATGGCCAGCAGTTGAGCGCGCACGTCATCGCTACTATTAACCTGGTGGATCTCTTTGCGCTCAGTAAATGCGGCGATCTCGCTCACCTGGCCAAGGGCCTTAAGCGCGGTAATGCGCGACGCTGCGGGGCTTTCCATGTCTACAGCTTCCTTTGTTAGGCGTCCAATTACTAGCCCTCTCAATTGTCCTGCTGTATACGCTGCAGCAGCCTCTAAAGCCTCCGTTATCAGTTCGACTTCCTTAGCTATTTCGGGGTGCTTTGCCAGGCGGCTTCCTTCATTGCCTTGCGTCTTAGGTTTGCCGGTGGAGTTGTAGTTATTCCGGTAAGCCTGGGCCTTGGTTTCACCTGTTGCCAGGTCAACGGCAAAGCCTTGCATTTTCTTGGTCAAGTTCCTATTGCGCTTGCCAGTCAATAGGACATCGAGAGGGATCTCTAAGGCCTTCTCTTTTAGTTTCGCCTGGATATCTTTACGCTTAAGAGTCATCTCTAAATAGGGTATTTAATTGGAATAGCCCAATAGTAAGGGAATAAGTGTTATTTGCAATCATTGCACCTGGAAATAATCTACGCTTATCTCACTTCCTATAGTTGTATCTCTCCCTACTGGAAGAGTTGCCAAGCCGTTACCAGGTAAACAATGCCGGCCCGCAAAAAACGCAGCACTTGCAGCCAATAACGCGACGGCTGCCGACCGGTTTTCCGCTGCCAGGTAATCACCTAGAGCGCGTACCAGGGCGACGCAATAACCCTTTGATTTAGTCAACAATTGCACCTATTTTCTAAAGTGTAGTAATATCAATATGTAGTAAATGTTTTAATCAATACATCGGAGGATTTATGGCAACAATGAAAGAATACGAAAGCCGCGCAAGCCTTATAGATCAAGCCTGGCAAGCCTCTAAGCCTGTAGGCGCTGGATGGTCATATATTACTGATCAAAACATAGATCAAGAGAATTGCAGCCATTGCGAGATTAACTCTTCCCAGTATTGGGACTGCATGCTTACATGTTTAGATATGAGCGCGGCGCAGCGTTTAGAAGATATGGGTATCAATTGGAAGTCTTTTCCTATCGCTTTGAACTATTAAGGGGGAAGTTATATGTCACTACACTTATTTAAAGTCCTATACCTGGCGGCCTTTGCATTGCTTGGCCTGGCAGCTGTTGCGCTTCATTCTAGCGCGCTCTTATCTTGCTTCCTGGTTGCAATGGTTGCTTTCATTGTAGTTATTGAATTGAATCAATTTTAAAGGGGGAAATTATGCAAGCTGCATTACTTAAAGATCTACCGCGCGGCGAATTTTTTAAACGCAAACCGGACGCTGCCGCCGTGTATCGTCGCGGCGAGTACTGCCGCAGCTCTAAAAAATACCAGGCCGACGACTGCGCCGACATTTGCCGCGAGTTGCTGCTCAAGGGTTCTACAGTTGTTTATATTGGTTTTACTTACTAAGGGGGAATTATGAGCACTTATTACACAATCAAAGACGCAAGCGGGACTATCCACAAGTTCAAGACTTTAAAAGCTGCCAGGGCTTCAACTATTGGCTATAGCTTTAAAGGCGGGCTGCGAATCATTGCCCAGGTAAAAACGGCAGCAAAAAAGCGGGGCGCAGCCGACGCGTTTTCCGCTGCGACATCTAACTAAACGGGGGATTTATGGACACTTACAAAATTATCAGATTTTTTAAAAACGGGGGCCGCCGCACAATTTCGCGCGGTCATACCTTGGAAGAGGCGCGCGCCTGGTGCGGTAATCCGGAAACCAGCAGCAGCACCGCAAAGGGCAAACCGGCCCAGCAATTAACCGAGCGCCGCGGGCCTTGGTTCGATGGATACGATTCGGAGGGGAAATAATGATTACTATTGACTTAAACAAGATGAGCGACGCGGGCCGCGTTGCGTACCTGGTGGACCTGGTGCGCGACATGCGCGACTTATTAACCGGGGACGATTCACCAGACGAACGCGAGATTTTAGACCATGCCAATAAGGCCCTGGACGACATGCAGCGCGCGGACGATATTAAGCGCTTTATGCGCGAACACTTCCAAATAATCCATATAGGGGGTAATAATGCACAATAAAACCAAAATAGCGGCGGGGCTGCGCTTTCACTTAACACCTAAGAGCGCCAATGAGAAAACCGGGCCCATTCCAGTAAGTACCACAAGCGCGGCGACTTGCCCGCCGGATTGCCCATTTAATAACGACCAAGGCTGCTATGCCGGTTCCGGGCCGCTCAAATTACACTGGGACGCCGTTACCCGCGGCGATAGGGGCGATTGCTTCGCGGATTTTTGCGACAAAATCGCAGCACTACCACCGGGCCAATTGTGGCGACATAATCAAGCGGGCGACCTTCCAGGGGACGGCCTAGAGCTTGACGGCGCAGCACTTGGAGACCTGGTTAAGGCCAATATAGGCCGCCGGGGCTTTACTTATACCCACTACAACCCGCGCCAGGGCAATAATGCCGCCTATATTAAGGGCTGCAATACTTGGGGTTTTACTGTAAACCTAAGCGCTAACACGCCGGAACACGCCGACGACTTGGCAGCGCTTAACCTTGGCCCAGTTGTGACCGTATTACCTATTGATCAAAAGGAAAACACCGTAACGCCAGGCGGCCGGAAAATTGTAGTATGCCCGGCAGCCATTCGCGAGGGGATAAGCTGCGCCACCTGCAAATTGTGCGCAATTAGCAGCCGCGAGGTGATCATAGGTTTTCCGGCGCATGGTACGCAAGCCAAAAAAGCAGCCCGCGTATTTATGATGGAAGCCGCCTAATGAAGCCCGCCGCGTATTGGGTAAGCATTTGGAAAATTAACGCCATTCTGTACGCTAAGCCGTACCAGGTGGCAAAAGAGCGCCGCCTGGCGCGTCAATTTATAGTTAATCTAAAGGGATCAAAATGAGCGAATTAAAACCAATCTATGAAGATTTTTTCACCGGGCGCAAACCTTCCAGGGCGCAAGTAATGGCGCGGATTAAAACCGCCACCAAAGCGGGAGCGGAGGCCATAAGCCTACAATGGGGTGAAAATTGGATAGAGCTAGACTATCACCGGGGGCAATGGACCGGCCGCGGGTGGATTAAAGCCATAAGCGGCGACGACCTGGCCCAGGAATTGAACCAGGCAGCGCGCGAGCATAAGCGCATTTTGAACTTGTGGAATACCTAAAAAATCCGACCGCGGGCGCTTTTAATCGAGCGCCGCCGGGCCGATTTTGCGAAAAATTCGAGCTAAGTTATAGCCTAAAGCATAAGGCTATTTTATATATGGTGTGCAGTACAAGGCTATTTTGAGGAGGTTTTAACATGATTGATTATGACAATGGATGGGGCAATAGTACTGTTTCCACAAAGTACATATACCAGCGCGTGGCTGCCATTCTAGATATGCCGGAGGGTGACGCAGCCTATCACCTATCCAGGCTATCGGATGAACTAGCACGAAGCTATAAAGTAGATACAGGCACGTTAATAGGGGGTGAGTTATGAGCCAAGCAGATAAAGACGCGGCGAAATACATGGAAGCGGCCGCACGATGGAGAGAGCGCGAGCTATACAAGGCCAAGGAAACCGGCGACGCGTACCATATAAACCAGTACGGGCAAGTGATAACAGAAAAGCAAGAGGATAAAAATGACAATGTATAAAGTAAAACTAAGGTATCAACCTAAACAGGTATCAGCACTAGGCTATATGGTGATTGATACGGACACCGACGAATGTCTATGGGATATGGCAACGGGCGCAAATACTTTTCTATTGGAAGAGTGCGACGCGATTATTAAAAACCAATTGGAGCATGACGCTACTATGAAAAAAGAGAAATTAGAGGTATGGTTTGGCGATTTTGAATTTGGCGAGTTTATGAAGGGTAATGACGCGTACCCTATCGCCATCATTCACTGCCTGGACGATATCGTAAAGCTAGCGCCGGAGGATATTGAAGACGTGGCCTGGGCGCGTGGCCTTGAGTACCTCGTGCCATCAGAATACCGCGGCGAGATCGTGTATAGCCGAGGCGCGCAATGACCGATAGCACAAGGCTAAAACAACTGGAGGCATCGATAAAGCGCCTCCAGGATGGCATACTATATAAAAGTGAGCAGTATAAGGCTATTTACCGCAAGAACTTGCATTACGTCATGCGGGAATACAATCAACTAAAGGAACAGAAATGACACCATTTACAGTAACAATCTACTATTCCGGCAGCAAAACCTATTGCGTTGACGCTGAGAACCCAGGCGATGCAGAAGAGTTTGCGCTCGATGAGTTTGCCGATGACAATACTATGGACGCCGAGGTAACGGACGTCGATTTATGCGAGGAGGACCCGGATGAGTAACGAAAAAAAGTTTTTTGATGACATACTTAAGCTTGAGAAGGTGGCTATTTCTATGCCGCTTTCTAGGATTGAGATCATAAAGCTATATGAAAGAGTGGATCGGACACAGGCCGTCCCTCTGTTTGAATTTGTCAAGCTAATCGAGCAAGCTCATGGAATAGGGGTAAATCATGGATGAATTAAGTGCAGAAGATGTCGTTTGTGTGTTTTTATTCGGTTTATTTGCAGTAATAATATGCTGGTTGTAAGCTAGGGCGGCTTTCCTGTATGATAGGGAATGCTGCTCTCAGCTATAACCAAAAGCAAAAGGCTACTTATGGACGCAGTAATTATTTATTTAAAGGACGGCGCTAAAGCTGGCAAAGTTGAGGTTTCCATAGAAGTAATAGGAAACCCCGTCCAATCTTTATTGCTTGCTGATGATATGGTAGGCAGCTCTTCTGGAAATGGCAACATTCACTTAGTACGCGACAGCATATTCATTCAATCACCTTCTGAACGCCTTCAATGATTCAAGCGCTTCATTGGGTGTAGCACGAAGCTCGAAGTCGTTAAAGTCTTCTCCATCTACTGGTGAAATCCAGTAAGGTTGGCCGGTCTTCTTGGCCATGCGAATACCCATAGGATCATTGTCCGCTACGATAAAACATTCCGGAAATTGTTTGGCTACCTCAACAATATTGCTAGCAGAGAAACAAACGTGCAGCGTATAGCGCCTTCTTGCCATCTTGAGTACGCGGCGAATTGAAAGAGCGGTCGCAAATCCCTCGCATAAGATGATTGGACCCTTATTATCGAAACAAAAGGACGCACCTTTGGTTCTTTGGCCGGATAAAAAACGCTTATTACCATCAGGATCAATGAGCTGGCAGCCAACCAGGCCATCGCCAACACGCATGGGAATGACAAGCAACTTGTTCCATACATAACCTTTAATGTCAGGAAATCCTTTGTTGGCCAGGTACGGGTGTGTAGACTTAACGGGCTGAGTCAGTATCCAGGCTGCTTTATTGGCGGCCTTCTTGCGGCGCTCAATCGTCTTATCCTCTACTGGCGCACGACGAGTAACCAACTGAACTCTAGGATCATCATCAAAAAATGGAATAGCCTTCTCATGCACCGCCCAGTTCTTAACCGCGCCCTGTCGGCCATCAAATATGTATGAACCATTGCGTTTATTGGGTTTGTCTGTTGTAGGACAACGCACCCATCTGTCTAGTAACACATGATCAATGATCAAACCATGCTGCTCAGCGAATTGTACAAAACTCATACGTTATTCTCCATTATTCTTTTACCAATCCAGCGCATAACTGGGACTGCCATGCTATTGCCCATTGCTTTATATCGTGCGCCATCGGGACACTTCTCTTTAATGTTTGTGTAATCATCGGGAAATCCTTGAAGACGCTCGCATTCAATTGGGGTGAGGCGGCGAACTGCCATCCTATGGAAGACTGCATGAGGCCCTCTTGAGATCAATGTTGGCATCGTCTCGGTAGATTCTATGTACGGTTCATACAAAGCATTCTCACCTTGATTAAATGCTGCACGGTCAATGACGATTAAGTCTGTAGCATCCTTGTAATCTCTTGCCTTTATGGTGCTGGCCGTTCCGTCTGTAGAGTATTCGCCAAAAGCAACAAGGCGGTTTGTAGTGATTCCGGGAGTTTCTTTTTTCTTTTCTCTGCTCTGCGGAGTATCCCTGCGCAAGCTCTCGGACTCAAATAAAACTTTTGCGGGAGACTCCCAGTTTCCAAGACATCCAACAACGAAGACTCTACGCCTGCGCTGTGGTGTTCCGAAGTGGACAGCGTCAAGCACCCTATATGAAAACCCATAGCCGAGTTCGACCAGCGCCCCAAGGAAGGAACCAAGATCCCGTCCTCCATTAGAACTGAGGACACCTGGCACGTTTTCCCATACGCACCACTTGGGTCTAAACTTGTCAAGAATTCCAACATAGGTAAGGGCAAGGTTCCCTCTTGAGTCTTCAAGTCCTTTGCGAAGGCCAGCGACTGAGAAGGATTGGCATGGGGTTCCTCCGACCAAAAGGTCAATTGATTCATTTAGATTCCATTCTTTATATTTAGTCATGTCTCCCATGTTAGGGACGTGAGGGTAATGATGCTTTAATACATCCGATGGAAATTTCTCAATCTCTGAAAATGCCACTGGATTAAAACCAAGGTCATGCCAGGCGACAGTAGCTGCCTCTACGCCAGAACATACAGATAGATAGTTCACTTAGTTATTCCTATGATAAGCATCATGCGGATTGGCTATCATGCTGGCTATTAGTTCGTCTACCGTCTTGAACCATTGGATCACCCTAAGTCCATTCGATTGATATATCGTGAAGCTCATTTCTTTTCCTTTGGGGTCAATGTTGAGGTCTTTTCATCAAAGTCCCATTTATCAGATTCAAACTTTTTGCCTCCAAAAATTTCGTTCCAGTTCATATCAAACTTTTCCTTTGGTATGACTAACGGGCGTGGCGTAGAACCTTTACCGCCATCTCTTATCGCCATAGCAAGTCCTCCAGCCTAAAGCCACGCTTCTCCAGCTCTTTGCGTACCTTTTCTTTGGCACGAATTTCAACTGATCCAACATGGGCGCGGCTCATACCAAGCCTATCAGCAACCTCTTGTTGGGTCATATTAAAATCTTCATATTTCATTGTATTGTTCATTAGACTTTCTTTTATTCTTTTCATGCTGCTAATCTCTCCTTTGATTTTGAATAAGCAATCATTCGGCTTTTAATCCATTTGATTGTTTGTGGTGATGGTGGTGCTATCGCATTCGGTATGGCCCTAGGGAAAACCCCATACTTTTCTTTGTATTTGTGGGATGCCCAGCCATCCTTGTAGCCTTTAGTCTTGCTGTAGTACAACAGCTCGGCATAGAACTGCTTGTTGTCTATCGAAAGCTTTTGGTTGGCCGCAAAAAGCTCTGTTAATTCACCATTTAAAGCAGTTACTCCGGTGCTAACTACTTTCGCAAAACCACACGCTCCACAGATATTGCTCTTAAACGTCCATAATATTTTGCACTTAGGGCATACTGCTTCTTTTTTAAGTCGCTCAGTAGGTTCTTTCTTTGCCTTCTCGCCACCACTCTTAAGCTCTGTGACACCTTCATAGAAGACCTGATCCCAGTCTTGACGAAACCGCAAGAAGTTACCGGAATGGTCTAACCAAACTCCGAATTGTTTTCCTTCGTGCGAGCGCATAATCCTACCCATCTGCTGCACATGAGAGCTAAATGACTTACTAAATGGGCGAGCCGATATGCCAATGAGAACATCACTAACATCAAAGCCGCGAGTAAGAATATCAGTGGCGATAAGGCCGTGAATATTAGTGTCAGGCTTAGAAAAATCTTCGATTGCTCTTTTCTTAAAGTCATCGTCTTCCTTATAGGAAATGGATACAAAATTAAAACCAGAGTCAGCAAATCTTTTAGCCAGCTCACGGCCATGCTCTACACCAGCAGCAAATACAATGGTTTTTACTGGTTTACCAAAGATTTCGGTAGTCTTTTGCTGCCAGGTTTCCACGACATCGCCAACAATCTTGATGCCGCGGTCAGATACATCACTAGCAGCCCATTCTCCAGCAATCTTTTTGGCCCCAGTCATGTCGATTTCTTTAGCTACATAGACCTTAAGTGGAACTAGCCAACCCTTTTCTATTAGTTCGCCAGTTGGGGTAGCGCCCACAACGTGCGTATAGGTGTCACCAAGACCTTTAGTGAATGGGGTGGCAGTAAGCCCTAGGACTCTGATGTTTGGGTTGTCCTTGATGAATTTAATGACTCCCCTGCGGGTTACATGGCACTCATCAATAATCAATAAGTCGATGTCAGGGAATGCTTGGCGCTTTTCTAGTGTTTGAGCTGAGCAGATTTGAATGCGCTCATCCGGACGATAGCGCCAATGCTGAGATTGCATGACGCCATGTTCAATTCCATATTTAGACAGCCGTCTACTAGTTTGATCTACCAGGACAATACGATCCAATACCATTGCAGTTTTTTTGTATTTCTCTGAAACAGCCTTCATGATTGACATGGCTACTTCAGTTTTGCCGAACCCTGTAGGGGCATATAACAGTTGGCATCTGTGGCCAGCTATAAAACCATCCCTTAGCTTGTCAACAACTTCTTGCTGATGAACGCGCAGCTCTAACATCTTTCCTCCTATGCTGTCAGGAAACCGCCTGACTTCGGTGGGGTACTCACGTCGTGAAGGAGCGAACTCCCGCTTTCCCCCGTAAAACTATCCGTTTATTGCCAAGTGTGCTTCTGCTGTTTCAGCGCGGTCTTTAAAAACCTTCATCTGTTTAGCCAACAGCTCAACTTCTTTTTCCGCTTTTTCATAACGTCTCTTACAATACGCTACTTGTTTCTTTAACTCAGCGCACTCATTCTGATACGTGTCACGAGAGATTCTGAGAACTCGATTATTCTCAGAGACAGCCTTAACCTCAGCAGCCAATTCTTCGAGCTTAACTGACGCAAGTCTCTTCTCTTCAGGTGTTGCTTCCAGCGCCGCAACGGCAATACGGCGTTCTGATGCTTCGAGTTCTTCAGCCATGGATCTAATTTCAGTAGCCATCTCAAAGATCTTTTCTTCTTGATCCGATGTCTCTGGTGCTTGACTCTCATTAGGTTCTTTCTTAGCCCGGTTGGCCATCTTGTATTCTGTACCATTGCCCTTAACGTTAATGACGTCAGGTTGCTTTCCCTCTGCTTTACGCAACTTAGAAACGAATACATGTGATACAACGCAAGCCTTTGCAATGTTACGATCAGATTCTTCAGACCATTCCATGTCATCGAGCATAGTCATAACTGCTTTGCGTTTGTCATCAACAGTACGGCGTTGACCATTCCTAGCGTTAGCGCTTAGTGCGTAGAACAAAGCATCGCGGCGCGTTCCTGGACGTACATCTGCGTTAATGATTTCAATGCCCGCTTGCTTGTGAGCAAAAATACGATTGTGGCCATCGCCAACGTAATTGTTTTTACCATCGTTAAATAAAATGACTGGCGGGAAAGTGTCGCCTTCAAGCAGTCTTTCTGCATAATCATCAACGGTATTTTTATCCATAAAAGCCCGCATCTGCAAGCCTTTATCAAGTGTTATTTGTGATATTTTCATACATGCCTCGTTAGTTCTGATAGGGCCATTGACAACTCATGATCGGTTGCTTTTGGGTTATTGGCGACTCGAAGAGCGTTCATTGCGCGTTCTTTCCATCTGATGCTAGTTTGCACCGATCCAACTTTTACCGCATCGGGGATTACCCCAGCTTGCTTTTTTATTATTTCTCGTAGCGACACTACACTTCTCCTCGTATATACACTCGTATCTATTAACTCGTATATGTTGCCTTTTGGTGGACGCACCTAGCCTACCTAGGTACGCCTTCAGCCGTTGCCTTTCGGAGCCACAGCACCCGTCAGCCTTTTGAGGTACCAGTGCTAACTTCGCCGCTGGCATATGCGCTATTTCAACCTCTCCCTACTGGTAACGCTATCACTTAGGCCGCCACGATGTCGTTAGAGCCGCCAACCTAAGAGACAGAAAAGAAAAAGCCCCATACAACTGGAGTCTGTTTTGGTCATTCGCTTATGTTTGTCACCGATCAACCAAGCATAAGAAAACTATACAGACCCCATGTGTATGAGGCTTCGATCGTGATTGTAACATAAGAGAACCGACCAAAGTCCCCTTCTGTAGAAGAACTATATCACAACTTTTTAAATGTGTGTAAAAAAAGTGGCCCGGTGTACTCACGGGCCGAACGCGAAGTGAACGAGGAAATTCACCGAGCTATACCAGAGGAGGGTATGGTCGAAGTATACCTCAAGAAGTATCAGGTGATACCAATACGTATCAATAAGACCCAAATGAACCTGGTAACGTTTCCAGGTTCTAGGGTTTACCCTATGTATATACTAAGATGATATACATGATACAATTGTTGCAGTGCAACATAACTTAACAGGAGATTTACCATGTTTTCATTTGATGATCAGTACAAAAAAGTAGAGCAGTTGGCCGAACACTACAAGCAGATTAACGATTTTTGGGTTAGTTCAGTCTTGTCTAGCGTAAAGCATTTCTTTAGCAAGAAGTAAGCATCACAATCTGAGCCGTATCGCTAAAAATACGGCTCATTTAGTACCTAAAGGTTCCAAAACGGAACCTTTTTTTATACCTATGGTGTGTTACTAGACAGTTTTTTGTTTGTCTAGTACTTCCCGATCGGTAAATTTATTGAAATTTCATGCACTTTTTTACGTATTCTTCCCGTTCGGGAAACTTTTTTTGAAGCATTCATGCCGCATGAAAGTGCATTGCGCACCTAATCGGTTAAGTCTTCTACAAGACGTGCCATGCGGTCGGATACAGTAGAACCATGCTTACTGTATTCCTTGACGGTCACGTCACATCCTCCGCCTTTAATCTTTTCGGCGCGTTCAACGGTCAATTTCCAGACCTGTTGGTCATCATCGTACAGATACCCTTGTAATGAATCCAGGATACATTTACAGATATTGTCTATGTCGAGCAGCCGTTTGTCTCGTGGATACAACACGATTGACACTTCTACTGGATCACTTCCAAATCCAGGTAGCCCACTACATGCCTCTGCTGCTGCAGCTTTAAAGGCCATACCGCGCTTTGATATATAGCGGCGCTTACCTGATGTGAGCCAATAGGCGTTAATTGACGCGGGGTAGGGAAGTTTTAGGGTAATCACTGATAAAAATAATTGTATTAATGTGGGTACAATGTATTGACTGTATTCATATCGATGATTATAGTCTTAAAAAAAGAGGAGAGTATATGAATATTATCGACACACCAGAGTTTATGGAAGCCGCACTAGAAGACAAGATTGCACAGTCACTTGGCGGAGATCCATCGCGCGAACTTGCAACTGAGATCTTTCAGTTCTTGCTTCCCAAAAACAATCTAGAAGTTAATGTGATCTTGGCTGCACTAAGCATGGTATTAGCCACTGTAGCAGTCGAGGCTGCCGTGGAAGAAGAGAAGGCTGTCTATGCCTTTCGTAAGTCCTACGGCAACGCTGCGCGCCGTTTAAAACGTTTAATGAGAGGGGTTCAATAATGACTGATAGACAACGCAGACTGCGCGATTACTTCGCAGCAAAAATTATGAACGGCATGTGTTCCGCCGACTGGAAGTTTGACCTTTCAGAAGGTAAAAAATGGGATCAAATTGCTGCCCAGCGAGCCTATGAGATTGCTGATGCCATGCTAATGGAGCGTGAAATAGAAAATGCCGTATCTCATTAAAGATGAAAACGGTGAGCTGATGCGACTTGTGCGTAGGCATGAGGAAGCAAAGCACATTATTGAAATTTATACCAACTGGACCATGGAATACATAAAAGAACCTAAGCCAGACTTACCGCCATTTGAGGAGGCGCCATTTTGAACGCAAATGAACTAGCTGATAAGCTGGAAAAGCCAATGCTTGACAATCCTGAATGTCCAAATTTCAGTAGAACACGTGCGTTTATGGAGCAAGTGGTTGCCATGCTACGCCAGCAACAAGAAGAAATTGAATACTGGAAAGAAATGTTTGCAAGAGCAATGAAGGAACAAGAGAAATGATAGAGCTGATTTTTGCGGCGCTGGTGTTTATTGTTTGCTATGCAGTCTTTCTGTTTATGAAAGGCAGAAGCGATGCATAAGCGCAAAGATGAACCATTCAAGTTAGATAACCATATTACCTGGTACTTAAAAGATGAAGACTCTATACACAACAAACGCAAGATCATTGAGAGAAGCAGCGGATCGTTGTATTACATATTTGGATACACTTTACTGGAAAGAGGAGGGGAAGATGGACGGACTTTGGGAGAAAGCTAACCAGATTAGCGAAGTAGCATACAAGATACATGGTTTAAGTAGCGTGGCTGGCATGCTCGGAGAGGCTATATCAGACGATATCAATAGCGGAGTGGCTTGGGTACTGTATGAAGACTTGCGCCGTTACAGCGATGATCTAGACCGTTTGGCGGCAGACATTATGGCCCAACAAAGAGTTGAGGCAGACGCGCCAAAGAAAGGTAAAAAGAAATGAAAAAGCTATGCATAGTGAACTTTTGGGATGGTGCTTTTGATGGGGACTTTTTTGAGTTCTTTTTCCAAAAAGCACTGGGTGGGTTTGAGTACACCGATAATATGTATGATGCAAATGTCATTGTCAGCTCTGTCTTTGGAAGTGTACAGACCGATCCAAAGAAAACGATTTGTTACATCGGCGAGAATGTGCGACCTAGCTATATCGGATATGACTATTCGTTGTCGTTTGACTATGACTCATATGGTGGACGCAACTTTAGACTGCCATTATGGTATGCGCGACTTGCATGGCCACAGTTTGAACAAAAACCACGCAGAGCCAATGCCCACAATCATGGTTATGAACCGTTGATTCCTATCTATCCATTGACTAAACAACGCAGTTTAGATTGGAGCAAAAAAGACAAGTTTTGCGCTATGGTTGCTGGAAACCCAGAAGGACTAAGGGTAAACCTGTACAACACGATATCTAAGTATAAACCCGTAGATGGTTATGGCAATATGTTTGGTCGTTCGTTACGTCAGTCTAAGTTTGATGTTCTGCCAAGTTATAAGTTCTGCCTTTGCCCTGAGAACTCTATCTATGACGGCTATGTCACCGAGAAGTTATTAGACAGTTATGCTGGCGGCACTATACCTATTTATAGCGGAACCATGTCGGTGGATTGTGATTTCCATGAAGGAGCTTATCTAAACTACATGAATACTAAAGATATGAACTGGTTTGTTACAACCATTCAGGCCATTGATGAAAGCAAAGAATTGTATGAGTCTATGTACAATAAACCCCTGCTTTGGGAAGAGCCAAGCTTAAATAACGCTATCGCATTTGTAATGAATGCAGTGAGTAAAATGAAATGATCAACGAACTTAGAGAACTAATTAAAGCATTGCGCCCCGTTAAAACAAAGTATGACTTAGTGCGTATCGGTGGTGATAATGATGGTGGCTATCTGTTGCCAAACGACTTGTCAGGCATCGCCATATGCTTTTCCCCTGGAGTCGATGTTACGGCATCATTTGAAAAAGACCTGTTAAGCAAAGGAATTCGATCACACCTAGCCGATGGGTCTGTTGATGGCGCGCCAAACAATTTAGAAGTAGCTTCATTTACCAAAAAATATTTGGATGGTGTAAATACAGACGACTATATTACTTTGGAAAGCTGGGTGCGTAGCAAGGCTAATGGTCTTGGAGATTTAATCCTGCAAATGGATATTGAGGGTGGGGAGTATGCGACTATAGTTTCAACACCGATTGATATAATGCGCCGATTCCGAATCATCGCTGTAGAAGTTCATAATGCACAGGACTGGTTCAACAACCAAATCTCTTGGAGTGTAGCTCAGACATTTTTTACAAAGCTGTTACAGGACTTCCATGTAGTGCACCTACACCCTAACAACAATTGCCCGTTCATTCAAGTGGATGACCTTCTTATGCCAACGGTGTTTGAGATAACCCTACTACGCAAAGACCGATCTGCCCCTGAAGGGTTCTGTGATACATTCCCACACCCACTAGATCAACCTAATGTGTTGGACAAGCCTGACCGCCCACTACCTGAAGGATGGTACAAATGAATGCAAATGAACCAGTAGCTTGGATGGTTGCAAAAATGGTTTTTACCATTGAAGAATCAGCAGTAGCAATGGCTAAAGTTTATGAAGATGAGATTATTCCACTCTACACCCATCCAGCAAAGACACTAACAGATGAAATAGAAGCGTTGAAAGAACCAAAGATACCTTTACTTGAGCAAGAAATTAAATTCATATTGGGTAATGGTCAATGCTGGCAA
>Ga0164297_10000265_pt1 | contig 67046 bp, 49 predicted proteins | sample GEODES058metaG_FD_113539 | JGI IMG/M metagenome (GOLD analysis project Ga0164297, IMG submission 113539) | Dystrophic lake water microbial communities from Trout Bog Lake, Wisconsin, USA - GEODES058 metaG | ecosystem: Environmental > Aquatic > Freshwater > Lake | place: USA: Trout Bog Lake... | reverse complement strand
GCCGCATCAAGGATTGGCGCGCTGTGGCAACCCGATACGACAAAACCGCAAGGAACTTCATCGCAGGGATTTGCCTCGTTGCTGCCATTACCTTCTGGATCAAATGAGTCCGGAACCTAGCGCGGTCGCCGATCTGATAGGCGATCGGCGACCATTCTCGCTCTCTGTTTTGACGAGCAACCGTATCCGACCAGATGATTCCATCTGGTCGGAGGTTTCTCTAACCGCGGGCGCGGTCTGAACATCTCGTTTGTCGACGATGCGCCGAGACGAGATGGGATGCCGCACGTTTTTTGCGACGATCGGAAAGACTATCTTCATTTTTATATCGGAAAAGGTTCGGGCACCTCGCTTGTTGAGACGGTGTCCGGCGGGCCGGGCATGAGCGTTGCGGGCGGGGCGAGCGTATCGCGAATCCCTGGTCTGGAACTGCATCATGCCTATGACACGGCTTTTTGCCGGAGTGTCGCCGCTGCCGGACGATTCGTCGCTGCTGGCCTTCGACTGGGCGGCGCTGGCGGGGTCGGCGGGGGCGTGGGACCTATCGGCGGAGATAGCTTGGGCGTCGGTGGAGCCGTCGATCGGGCCAGTCGATCCAGTGGGCACGCAGGCAGATCGGGCGATGCTCGGCGATGTCGCGCGCACCACCTATGGTGTGACCGGGATGGGGGTGAAGATCGGAATCCTGTCGGACAGCTTTAACGCGAGCGGAGGCTATCCGCTCGATGTGTCGAGCGGGGCTCTGCCGGCGGGGATTTCGGTGCTGAAGGACGGGTCGTCGGGCGGTGCGGACGAAGGCCGCGCGATGGCGGAACTTATCCACCAGGTCGCGCCTGGGGCGGCACTGGCATTCTATACGGCATTCGCTGGCGAAACGGATTTCGCCGCCGGGATCGAGGCGCTGGCGGCGGCGGGCTGCAAGGTGATCGTTGATGACGTGACCTATCTCGACGAGCCGTTCTTCCAGGATGGTGGGATGGTGCAGCGCGCAGTCGAAGATGTGGTGGCGAAGGGGGTGAGCTATTTCACTTCAGCTAGCAACGAGGGCAGCAATTTCTACCAGGCCGCGTTCAATGGCGTGACCACGAAACTACTCGGCCTCGGCGGCAATTATCAGGCCCAGAATTTCGGCACCGTGGCGCAGCCGAGCACACTGCAGAGCCTGACGATCGCGCGCGGGGCGACGGTGACGCTTGACCTGCAATGGGATCAGCCCTTCGCGTCGATCGGCGGCGGGCATGCATCGGGCGACAGTCTGGGGCTGGTGCTTTTTAACTCCGCTGGCAAGATCGTGGCCAGCGCGCTCGGCAATCGGACTGGGGGCGACCCGGTGCAGACGTTACGGTTCACGAATACGACGACGTCAAGCAATTTCAGCCTGGCGATTGTGACGAATGGCGGCAACTTCGCGCCGAACCTGTTCAAATACATCGCGTATGGCCAAGGGGTGACGATCAACGACCCCAACGCGGGGATCGGTTCGGGCACTGTGATCGGACATGAGATGTTACCCGGCGTGAATAGCGTCGGCGCGATCGCGGCAGCGCAGACGCCGGCGCTCGGTGGCGGCGGGGGAAGCGAGGCGTTCTCGTCGGTGGGGCCAGGCACGATCCTGCTCGATGCGCAAGGAAATCGGCTGCCGATGGCGCTGTCAGCGCACAAAGTGGATTTCCTGGCGCCGGATGGGGTGGCGACGAGCGTGTTCAGCCCGTTCTATGGCACCTCAGCGGCGGCGCCGGATGCCGCGGCGGTGGCGGGGCTGATGCTGCAGGCGAATCCGTCGCTGACGCCGACGCAGCTGACGACGATGCTGGATGCCTCGGCGGTGAAAGTGGGTGGGCCAACGAACGGAACCGGGGCGGGCTTGATTCAGGCGCCTTCGGCGGTGCGGCAGGCGCTGGCGGCGGGGTCTGGGTTAGCGCACGCGGCCTTCGTCGCGGGACCGGCGGCAACGGCGTACGCGCATGCGGCCGGACCGGTGCCAATGCACGCGGCACTTGCCGCCCTTCAGGGTGATCCAACCGCAGCGGCGGATTTCTATGCCCAGGTGGACACCACCGCGCTCGATGCGATCTGGCAGCCACAGCCGGTCGGCGCGTTCGCCATGGTGCAAAATACCAGCGCGGATGTGAGCGTGTTGCCCTTCGACCAGATTGGGATGCTGAGCGCCTGATGAGCCTTGCCTTCCTCTTGGGATGAGCCACATTCCCCGAACGACCCAGGAGGTAGCGATGTTAGATCCCAAGAAGCTCGACGCGCTGAAGGCGCGGTTCGGCAATGACCGGGCGGACACGGTCGACAATCCGGATTTCAAGCGGGCGATATCGCTGGTTTTCAAGCCGGATGGGCGGCGGAAGTTGCCGTATTCGGGGATTTCGACCTTGCTCGATGCGCCGTATCGGCCCGAGGCGCCGGAGCTGGCGGACTACGGCGGGTTGCAGGTGGCGTTGGTGGGGGTGCCGATGGATCTCGCCGTCACCAACCGCAGCGGGTCGCGGCTGGGGCCACGGGCGGTGCGGGGGGTGGAGCGGATCGGGCCGTATCATCATTTTCATCGGGTGACGCCGATGGCGGAGATGCGGGCGGCGGATGTGGGGGATGTGCCGTTTCGCAGCCGGTATTCGTTGCCGCAGTCGATCGAGGATATCGAGGCATTTTATACGGTGCTGGCGGGCAAGGGGGTGATGCCGCTGAGCGTGGGCGGCGATCATTCGATCAGCTATCCGATTTTGCGCGCGCTGGGGCGGGAGCGGCCGGTGGGGATGGTGCATATCGATGCGCATTGCGACACCTCGGGCGAGCTCGAGGGCAGCCGGTTTCATCATGGCGGGCCGTTTCGCCAGGCGGTGCTCGATGGCGTGCTGGATCCGGAGCGGACGATCCAGATCGGGATTCGGGGTTCGGCGGAGATGCTCTACGAGTTTTCATATGTCTCGGGCATGACGGTGATCCACGCCGAGGAGGTGGACACGATGGGGCTAGCTGCGGTGATCGCCAGGGCGCGCGAGGTGATTGGTGCTGGGCCGTTCTATCTGTCGTTTGATGTGGACGCGATCGATCCCGCCTATACGCCGGGGACGGGGACGCCGGAGGTGGGCGGGCTGACGCCGCGGGAGGCGCAGCATATTCTGCGCGGGCTGACGGGGCTGGATATCATCGGCGGCGACGTGGTCGAGGTGGCGCCGCAATATGATGCGACGACGGTGACGGCGCAGGTCGGCGCGATGATGGCCTTCGAAATCGCGGCGCTGATGGCGCTGAAGCTGCGGGGCTGAGGCGATGGTGGAGACGGTTTATCTGATCCGTCACGGTCAGTCGGTGTTCAACGCGTATTTCGCCGAGCATCAGCGCGATCCGATGATCCCCGATGCGCCGCTGTCGGATATCGGGCGCGCGCAGGTGGTGGCGGGGCGGGCGACGGTGGCCAGGCTGCCGCGGCCGGAGGTGGTGATCACCTCGCCGCTGACGCGGGCGATCGATACCAGCCTCGGGCTGTTCGGCGAACTCGGCGTGCGCTTCGAGGTGTCGGCGCTGCATCGGGAGCGGGTGGAGCATAGTTGCGATCTCGGCCGTTCGCCGCGCGTGTTGGCGGAGAGCTATCCGGCGCTCGATTTCGCGCATCTCGACGATCCCTGGTGGCATGTGGGCGCCGACGACGAAGGCGGCCTCGCGGTCGAGCCGGAGGAGGATTTCGCCGCGCGGGTGGGGCATTTTCGCGGCTGGATCGCGGGGCGGGCGGAGCGGAGCGTGGCGGTGGTTGGCCATGGCGCGTTCTTCCGGCACCTGACCGGGCGGCCGTTCGCCAATTGCGAAATCGTGCGGGTGAATCTCGCGGATTGGTCGGTGATCGAGGCGCTCTGAGGACGGCTTGCTTGACTTGGCTGCGGTCTGGCTGTGACATCGTTTGCATATCGAGAAAACGATAGAGCGCGCCAGCAAGGCGCGCCGTTCCGGGAGGGAGTTCCATGGCCATCGATATTGGTTTGGTTGCGCGCCGCGGGCTGATCGCGTGCGCGCTGGCGTCGATGCTGGCCGCCGCGCCGGCGCGGGCGCAGACGGTGCTGAATTTCTGGGACATGGTCTGGGGCCCGCCGGAATACAGCGAGACGGCGAAGAAGCTGGTCGACCGCTACAACGCTGAAAATCCGAAGATCCAGGTGAAGTATCGCGCCGTGCCGTGGGCGAACTGGTATCAGACCTACGTGACGGCGATCGGGGCCGGCACGGCGCCGGATCTGTCGACGGGCGCGGGCTATCAGCCGGTGCAGCTTTATGACCAGGGCGCGATCCATCCGATCGATGACCTGGTGGCCGAGCTGAAGGCCAGCGGCGAGCTCGACGATTTCCTGCCGGGCACGGTGGAGCGGCTGAAATACGACGGCCACTATGTCTCGTTGCCCTGGGCGGTCGACATTCGCGTGTGGCTCTACCGCAAGGACCTGCTGGCGGCCGCGAAGATCGCGCCGCCGACCAACTGGGCGGAGCTGCGGGCGGCGGCGAAGGCGCTGACCGCTGGCGACAAATATGGCGTCGCCGCCTCCGGCGATACCGGCGGCAGCCACTATCTCTACAGCCTGATGGTCAACAACGGCGGCGGGCTGTTCGATGCCAAGCGGACGCTGACGGTGCAGGCGCCGCGCAATCTCGAGGCGCTCGAATTCCTCGCGGGGATCGTGAAGGACGGCTCGGTGAGTCCGGCGAGCGCCGGCTATGACAGCGCCGGGCGGCGGCGCGCCTTCATGCTGGGCCAGGCGGCGTTCATTCTCGACGGGCCCGGCCTGCCGGACTCCGGCACGCCCGAGGCGCGCGAGCAGATCGGCGTGCTGCCGCCGCTTTCGGGGATGCATGGCGACAAGGGCACGGTCGCCTGGACCAACAGCATCATGGTCTATGAGCAGACCAGACATTATGCCGAGACCAAGGACTTCCTGAAATGGTGGTCGCGCAACCAGAAGCCGCTGTGGACCGAGGGCCATGCCGGGCCGATGCCGGCGCGGATGTCGTTCCACAAGGATCCCTATTTCAAGGACAGCGCGCTGCGCTCCTTCATCGTCGAGAACTACCTGCCGCTCGGCAAGACGACGGGGGCCAATGCGCCCGGCATCTTCGCCGCCCTGAACGCGCTGGAAGGCGATGGGGTGATGCAGTCGCTGACGCAGGAGATCCTGCAGGGCAAGGACGTCGGGCCCGGATTGGCGAAGGCCGAGGGGAAGCTCAAGACCATTGTGCAGTAGCCCGGCTGCGGGGCGGAGATGAAAGCCCGCCTCGACCTCCTGCCGTTCGCGTTCCTGCTGCCCTCGATCGCGCTGATCGGCCTGGTGATCGCGTGGCCGTTGCTGACCGGCATCGACTACAGCCTGCATGCCGGAACCATGCTGCGGCAGGGCCGCTTCGTCGGGCTCGACAACTACACGGCGCTGATGGGCGACGAGGATTTCTGGCATGCGCTCCGCTTCAGCGTGGTGTTCGCGGTGGCCAATGTCGTCGGCGCCTATCTGCTCGGGCTTGGCATCGCGCTGCTGATGAATGCGGATATTCCCGGGCGAGGTTTCTTTCGCGTGGCCTTCCTGCTGCCTTGGATCATCCCCTCGATCGTTTCGGTGGTGAGCTGGCGCTGGCTGGTCGCGGATGCCAATGCGCCGGTGAACCTGCTGCTGAAGCTGATGGGGGCGAACCCGATCTATTTCCTCAGCTCCGACGCCTGGGCGCAGGTGGTGGTGTTCGCGGTGAAGATCTGGCGCAGCTTCCCGTTCATGATGCTGTCGCTGCTGGCCGGGCTGCAGGGCATCGATCGCACACTCTATGAGGCGACCGCGATCGACGGCGCCTCGCGCTGGCAGAGCTTCCTGTATGTGACGATGCCGCAACTGCGCAACGTCTCTATCGTGCTGTGCATCCTGATGACGATCTGGACGATCAACGATTTCGAGACGCCCTTCCTGATCACCGGCGGCGGGCCGTCCTACGCCACCGAGAACCTGATCCTGATGGCCTTCCGCTATGTGTTCGTGCGCAACCAGGTCGGCATCGGCTCGGCGGTGTCGTTCGTCACCTTCATCATCCTCACGGGCCTCGCCCTCGTGCTGCTGCGCCGGCAGCGGGAGAGCTGAGCGATGATGGCCGGGCAGGCGAAGCCGCGGCGCACGCTGCGCTTCTGCGCGGTGACGGCGATCGCGGCGGCGATCAACGCGCCGGTGATCTTCATGGTGATGAACGCGTTCCAGACCACCGAGGACATCAACGCCTCGCACGACCTGATCCCCGCGCATCCGACGCTGGCCAATTTCGTCTTTCTCCTGGCGCGCACGGTCTATGTCACGTTTTTCCTCAACAGCGGCCTGGTGGCGCTGGCGAGCACGGTGCTGACGCTCATCGCCGCGGGGCTGGCCGGCTACGCGCTGTCGCGCTGGAAGGGCCGGTTGCTGGCCGGCTATGCGCGGGTGCTGCTGATGGTGCAGATGTTCCCGATCATCATGGCGCTGATTCCGCTGTTCATCATCTTCCGCAAGCTCGGGCTGATCAACCATCCCGCCTCGGTGATCATCGTCTACACCGCGGTGCATCTGCCGTTTGCGACCTGGATGTTCCGCTCCTTTTTCGACAGCATTCCCCGCGAGCTCGACGAGGCGGCGCTGGTGGATGGCTGCTCGCGCCTGCAGGCCTTCCGGCGCGTCGTGCTGCCGCTGGCCGGGCCAGGCACGGCGGCGGTGGCGATCTTTTCGTTCCTGCTGTCCTACAATGAGTTTTTCATCGCATCGGTGTTCTTGCGCGATGAGGGCATGATGACTGTGCCGGTGGGCGTGCAGATGTTCATGCAGCAATACGCGACCGACTGGGGCAGTCTGATGGCGGCGGCGACGGTGACGATGGTGCCGACCTTCCTAATGTTCCTGTTCGTGCAGAAATACGTCGCCTATGGCGGCGTCGAGGGCGGCGTGAAGGGTTAGGGAGAAACGAGATGACAACAAAACAACTGCGCGTGGGCATCGTCGGCTGCGGCGAGGTGGCGCAGATCATCCATCTGCCGACGCTGCGCAACCTGGCCGACCGGTTCGCCGTGACGGCGGTGTGCGACATCAGCGCGCGGGTGCGCGAAGGCGTGGGCGAGCGCTGGGGCATCGCGCGGCGCTTCGCCGATCACCGCGACCTCGTGGCGTGTCCGGATGTCGATATCGTGCTGGTGGCGAACCCCAACGCCTTCCATGCGGAGGCGGCGCTGGCGGCGATTGCGGCCGGCAAGCACGTGCTGCTGGAAAAGCCGCATTGCATGACCCTGGCCGAGGCGGACGCGATGATCGCCGCCGAGGCAAAGGCCGGCGTCATCGTCCAGGTCGGCTACATGCGGCGCTACGCGGCCCCCTTCACCGAGGCGGTGGCCCGCGTGCGGGCGATGCAGGACATCCGGCTGGCCCGCGTGCACGACGTGCTCGGCCGCAACGCCCTGATCATCGGCGAGACGTCGGACGTGATCCGCCCGACCGACCTCGGCGCCGCCGATGCCGCGGCGCTGGCGGCGGCGACGTCGGCGCGCGTCGCCGAGGCGATCGGCCCGGCGCCCCAGGCCTTGCAGAACGCCTACATGCTGTTGCTCGGCCTCTCCAGCCACGATTTGTCGGCCATGCGCGAACTGCTGGGCGTGCCGAAGCGGGTGCTCTACGCGGCCAGCAGGGGTGCCGATGGGCGGGCGCTGTCGGCGGCGTTCGACTATGGCGATTTCGTCTGCAATTTCGAGTCGTGCGTCGACCAGATCGCGCGCTTCGACGCCCATATCGAGGTCTACACGCCGACCGAAGTGCTGCGCGTGCAGTACGACACGCCCTATATCCGCAACATGCCGGGCCACCTCGCGATCACCGACGTCGACGCCAACGGCCATGCACGGACGGCGACCAGCCTGGCGTGGCGCGACGCCTTCCAGATCGAGTGGGAAGCCTTCGCCGCCAGCATCGCCATGGGCACCCGGCCGAAGACGTCGCTTGACGACGCGCGCCAGGACCTCATGCTGTTCCGCGACATGATCGCCGCGATGCGCGCGGCGGCGTAAGGGGAGACGATCCAATGCGGCTTGGGATGACCATCGGCGGGCGCGGCCCGCGACCTTCGGTCGATATGGACCTGGTGCTGGAGGCCGAGCGCCTCGGCTTCGACAGTGTCTGGACCGGGGAGTCCTGGGGCTCGGATTCGGTCACCCCCGTCGCCTGGGTTCTCGGCCAGACCAAGAAGATCAAGGCCGGCACGGGGATCATGCAGATGTCGGCGCGGACGCCGGCCTGTGCGGCGATGACGGCGCTGACGTTGCAGGCCCTGTCCGGCAACCGCTTCATGTGCGGTGTCGGTCCGTCGGGGCCGCAGGTGATCGAGGGGTGGCACGGCCAGCCCTATGGCAAGCCCTTGGCGCGGACTCGCGAGTATATCTCGATCATCCGCACCATCGTGGCGCGCGAGAAGCCGCTCGAGCATCACGGCGAGCACTATGACATCCCCTACAACGGTCCGGGCGCCACCGGCCTGGGAAAGCCGCTCAAGAGCATCGTCCACGGCCAGCCCGGCATGAAGTTCTACACCGCCTCGATCATGCCGGCGGGGTTGCGGTTGGCGGGCGAGATCGCGGATGGGAATATCCCGATCTTCATGTCCCCCGAGGCGGCGGATGCCATCGTGAAGCCCGTGCTCGAGGGCATGGCCAAGGCCGACCATCCAAAGACGCTCGCCGACTTCGACATGGCGCCGCATGTGAAAATCCGCATCGGTGAGCTGGACGCCTGCCGCGACCAGATCCGCCCGGAGCTCGCGCTCTATATCGGCGGCATGGGCGCGCGGGGGAAGAATTTCTACACCGACTTCGCCATCCGCCTCGGCTTCGAGGAAGCCGCGCTGAAGATCCAAGACCTCTATCTCGCCGGCCGCAAGGACGAGGCCGCCGCCGCGGTGCCGGACAAGTTGATCGACCAGATTTCCCTCATCGGCCCGGCCGATCGCATTCGCGGACGTTTGCAGGACTGGAAGGCGGTCAGCAAGGAGCACAAGGTCGGCACGATGATTCTGACCGGAGCGAATGCCGAGGCATTGCGCGTGGTCGCCGAGGCGGTTTTATAATCAACCTGTAAGTCAGGATCGTCCGGCCCGGGGGAACGCAACGGGTGGCCGGTCTGGTCCGTCCAGACTCTGCCAAGGAGCGCGCCCGATGCGTCGTCTTGCTTTCGTTGCTGTTCTGCTTGCGGCCGGTGCGGCGCAGGCCCTCGCGCAGTCGCCGATCGAGCGCGGGCGCTACCTGGTGGAGACCATCGCGGGCTGCGGCAACTGCCACACGCCGCAGGGGCCGACCGGGCCGTTGGCGGGCAAGGCGCTGGCGGGCGGCAGCGTGGTGGTTGATAGCCCGGCTTTCACCGCCATCGCCTCGAACATCACTTCGGACAAGGCGACCGGCGTTGGCGGCTGGACCGACGACCAACTCGTGCTTGCCATTCGCGAGGGCAAGCGGCCGGACGGCACGCTGATCGGCCCGCCGATGCCGATCGGCCTCTATCGCGGCATGGCCGACGCCGATGTCCGCGCCATCGTCGCCTATCTGCGCAACGTGCCGCCGATTGCCAACACGGTGGCGAAGTCGACCTATCGCATTCCGCTGCCGCCGGCCTACGGCCCGCCGGTGGCCAACGTCACCGCGCCGCCGCGCAGCGACAAGGTGGCCTATGGCGCCTATCTCGCGGGACCGATCGGGCATTGCATCGAATGCCACACGCCGATGCTGGACGGTGGCCGCTCGGATTTCACCCGCACGGGCGCGGGCGGCCTGCAGTTCCCTGGACCGTGGGGTACGTCAGTGGCGGCGAATATCACACCGAGCAAGACCAGGGGCCTCGGCAACTGGACCGACGCGCAGGTCGAGCGTGCCATCCGCACCGGCGTCTCGGCCGAGGGTCGCAAGCTGTTCCCGCCGATGGGGTTTGCCTATTACCAGGGCATCTCGGCCGAGGACATGACGGCGCTGATCGCCTATCTCCGCTCGCTGCCGGCGATCGACTGACGGTTTGCACTGGACGGCGGGCCGCTTTTGTTGGCAAACCCGTGACCGAGGCTATATCGTGCGTAGATAGAATGCGGCCGTAAGGGCCCGACACGTCCAGGGAAGGCAACACAGGCCGATGGCTACAGTTTCGATTCGCGCGGTCCGCAAGGCGTTCGGCAGCCACGAGGTGCTGCATGGAGTGAATGTCGAGGTGGCCGATGGCGAGTTCGTCATCCTCGTGGGCCCTTCGGGCTGCGGCAAGTCGACCCTGTTGCGCATGATCGCCGGGCTGGAAAATATTACCCGCGGCGAAATCGCCATCGGCGACCGCGTGGTCAACAACGTTGCTCCCAAAGAACGGGACATCGCGATGGTGTTCCAGAACTACGCGCTCTATCCGCACATGACCGTGCGCGACAACATGGCCTTCTCCTTGTTGCTGGCCAAGGCGCCGCAGTCCGTCATCGACCAGAAGGTCGGCCATGCCGCGGGCATTCTTGGCCTCACCCCCTATCTCGATCGCTACCCCCGCCAGCTCTCCGGCGGCCAGCGCCAGCGCGTCGCCATGGGCCGCGCCATCGTGCGCGATCCGCAGGTGTTCCTGTTCGACGAGCCGCTGTCGAACCTCGATGCCAAGCTGCGCGTGGCCATGCGTGCCGAGATCAAGGACCTGCACCAGCGCCTCAAGACCACCACCGTCTACGTCACCCACGACCAGATCGAGGCGATGACGATGGCCGACAAGATCGTGGTGATGAACGCGGGGAACGTCGAACAGTTCGGCGCGCCGCTCGAGCTCTATGACCGCCCGGCCAATCTGTTCGTCGCCGGCTTCATCGGCTCGCCAGCGATGAATTTCATTTCTGGAACGCTCGAGGGCGGCGCCTTCCGTTCCGGCTCCGTCGTCCTCGCTTTGCCGCCCGGCGCGCCGACCAACCACTCCGGCAAGGTCATCTACGGCATCCGCCCCGAACATCTCCGCCTCGACGACGCCGGCATCACCGCGACCGTGCAGGTGCTGGAGCCGACGGGATCCGAAACCCAGGTGATCATGAAGCTTGGCGACGCGGAGATGTATGGCGAAACCAAGATGCTCGGCGCGTTCCGCGAGCGAATTACTCAGGGGCCAGGCGAGCATCTGCGCATTTCGCCGGATACCGCCCTGGTCCATCTGTTCGACGAGGAGACGGGCGCGCGGCTCAATTGAGCGGCGCCCAGAATTCAACCGGTGGCGAAAATGCCGCCTAATCGGGAGGTCCATGACATGACTGGCTTTACTCGCCGCGATTCGATCGCCGTTGGCGCCGGCGCCATCGTTGGGGCGGGCGCGCTCGGCAGCACGCCCGCGCTCTCGGCCATTCCGGTCGCCAAGGTCGATCCGCCGAAGCAGCCCATCGAGGCCGGTGCGACGCTCCGCGTCATCCGCCCCACGAAGTTCGTCGATCCCGACGAAGTCGTGTGGAACGAGAACACCGCGAAGTTCACCAAGGCGACAGGCGTACAGGTCCGCACCGACTTCGTCGGCTGGGAAGACATCCGCGCCCAGGTCGCCGTTGCCGCCCGCACCGGCGCCGGGCCCGACGTGGTCGCCGGCTGGGCCAACGACCCGCATCTCTACACCGACAAGATCCTCGACATGACGGAGCTTGCCACCTACCTCGGCAAGAAATACGGCGGCTGGGGGCGGCTGCCGGAGATTTATGGCAAGAAGTTCGGCACCAATCAGTGGATCTCCATCCCGATGGGCTGCGGCGGCGGCGCGCTCGTCTATCGCAAGTCGTGGGTCAACGAGGCCGGCTACGCCGCGCCGCCCGATGACCTCGAGAAGTTCCTCGATCTCTGCCGCAAGCTGCACAAGAATGGCCACCCGGTGGGCTGGGCACTCGGTAACTCGCAGGGCGACGGCAATGGCACGGCAACCTGGCTGCTCTGGGCGCATGGCGGCTACCAGGTGGATGAGGCCGGCAAGGTTGCGATCAATCGCAAGGAGACCATCGCGGCGCTGAAATATGGTGCTGAGCTCTACAAGACCTTCATCCCGGGCACCCTGTCGTGGCTCGATCCGAGCAACAACAAAGCCTACCTGGCTGAGGAAATCTCGATGACGTCGAACGGCGTCTCGATCTACTTCGTCGCCAAGACGGGCGGCGCCAAGGGCGATGCCAATATGGCGCGCATCGCCGCCGATACCGAGCATGCCCGTAACCCCGGCTCGTTCCAGGGCCGCGCGCCGGAAGCGGCGAACACGCTCAATGCCATGGTGTTCAAGCACACCAAGTATCCCAACGCGGCGAAGGAATACCTGCGCTTCCTCATGGAGGCCGACCAGTACGATAACTGGCTGACGCAGTGCCTGGGCTACTGGGCGCATCCGCTGCTCGCCTTTGACCAGTCCGACTGCTGGAAGTCTGACCCGAAGATCCTGGCCTATCGCGATGCCCAGAAGATGACCTTCTGGGACGGCTATAAAGGCCCGATCACCGCGGGCGCCGCCGCCGCCACCGCGGAATACATCCTTGTGCAGATGTTCGCCGGCGTCTGCGCCGGCCAGTCGACGCCGGAGGAAGCCGTGAAGGAAGCTGAGCGCCGGCTGACGCGTATCTACAAGAAGGGCTGAGGCTATCGGCGTCGTCGGGAGGGCTTCCCGGCGGCGCCTGCTTCGGATTGTCCGTTTCGGACACACCATAAAGGCGGATCATGGACGCAACGACCTGGAAACCTTCGCGAGCCGAGCCAAACTGGCTTGCGCGGTTATTTGATTACAAGCCGTTCCTGATCTTCATCTGCCTGCTCCCCGCGGTCGGGCTGCTGCTTGCCTTCCTGACCTACCCGCTCGGCCTCGGCATCTACCTTGCCTTTACCGACACCGAAATCGGCGGCAACGGCGAATGGGTCGGGCTCGACAACTTCATCAGCCTGATGGACGATCCGATATTCCTTACCTCGGTGTGGAACACGCTATTCTACACCTTCACCGCAACGGTGCTGAAATTCGCCCTCGGCCTGTGGCTGGCCCTGCTGCTCAACCACCACATCCCCTTCAAAAGCTTCCTGCGCGCCATCATCCTGCTGCCCTACATCACGCCGACGGTGCTGAGCGCGATCGCCTTCTGGTGGATCTACGACCCGCAGTTCTCCATCATCTCCTACGTCCTGGTCGACCGCCTGCACATCCTCGACCACTACATCGACTTCCTCGGCACCCCCTGGGCCGCCCGCTGGTCGCTCATCGTCGCCAACGTCTGGCGCGGCATTCCCTTTGTCGCCATCACGCTGCTCGCCGGGCTGCAAACCATCTCGCCCTCGCTCTACGAAGCCGCCCTGCTCGACGGCGCCTCGCCCTGGCAGAGCTTCCGCCACATCACCTCGCCGCTGCTCATGCCCATCCTCGCGATCGTGATGACCTTCTCGGTGCTGTTCACCTTCACCGACTTCCAGCTGGTCTACGCCATCACCCGCGGCGGGCCGATCAATTCGACCCACCTGATGGCGACACTCGCCTTCCAGCGCGGCATCCCGGGCGCACAGCTCGGCGAAGGTGCGGCCATCGCGGTAGCGATGATCCCATTCCTGATCTTCGCGACATTGTTCAGCTACTACGCGCTGGGACGGCGCAAGTGGCAGCAGGGGTCTGATAATGACTGACACGACCGCAACCGTGGGCGGCGACCAGCCGGCCGTCACCGAATCCGATGGGCCGCAGATCCTCACCTGGGAAAGCAGCACACGCCGGATCATCACGATCTATATCCCGCTGATCATCTTCCTGATCGTGCTGCTGTTCCCGTTCTACTGGATGGCGGTCACCACCTTCAAACCGAACTCGGAACTGCTGAACTACAAGGACAACAACCCCTTCTGGATCAACAGCCCGACCCTCGGGAACATCAATAAACTGCTGTTCGAAACCGACTACGGCCACTGGCTCGTCACCACGATGAGCGTTGCCTTCGGCTCGACCTTCCTCTCGCTGCTCTCCAGCGTCCTCGCCGCCTACGCCATCCAACGCCTGCGCTTCAAAGGCTCCGACTACGTGGGCCTCGCGATCTACGCCGCCTACCTCGTTCCCCCGTCCATCCTCTTCATCCCCCTCGCCCAGGTTGTCTACCAGCTCGGCCTGTTCGACACGCCCTACGCCCTCATCCTCACTTACCCCACCTTCCTCGTGCCCTTCTGCACCTGGCTGCTCATCGGCTACTTCAAATCCATCCCCTACGAACTCGAGGAATGCGCCCTCATCGACGGCGCCTCCCGCCTGCAAATCCTCCGTCGCATCACCCTGCCGCTGGCCGTCCCCGGCCTCATCTCCGCCGGCATCTTCGCCTTCACCCTCTCCTGGAACGAATTCATCTACGCCCTGGCCTTCATCTCCTCCACCGAGAAGAAAACCGTGCCCGTCGCCGTTCTTACCGAGCTCGTCCAGGGCGACGTCTACCACTGGGGCTCGCTCATGGCCGGCGCCCTCCTCGGCTCCCTGCCCGTCGCGATCTTCTACATGTTCTTCGTCGAATATTACGTCTCCAGCCTCACCGGCGCCGTGAAGGAATAAATGACGGTCCGACCAGCCCGGCAAAACGACCTCGCCGGGCTGCTCGCCCTCTACGCCCAACTCAACCCCGACGACGCCCCCCTAGACCCCACCCGCGCCACCACCACCCTCGCCCGCATGCTGGCCAACCCCGGCATGACCATCCTCGTCCTCGAAGACGCTGGCGTCCTCGCCGCCACCTGCACCCTGGTGGTGATCGAAAACCTCACCCGCAACGCCCAACCCTACGCCCTCATCGAAAACGTCGTCACCGACGCCGAACACCGCACCCGCGGATACGGCCGCGCGGTCATCGAAGCCGCACTCGACAAGGCCTGGGCTGAGGGATGCTACAAAGTCATGCTCATGACTGGATCGAAACGTCCTGAAACGTTGCGGTTTTATACCGGAATCGGGTTTCAGCAGAATAAGACAGGGTTTCAGATCAGGAAGGCGTGAAGGAAGGTAAGGCTCCGCCGGCTCAGGGCCACGGGCCCTGAGAACCCAATCCAATTACGCGGTTGGATCGTCTTTCTTCAGCTGCTAACTACTTCCTTAGCGCCGCAGGCAATCAATTCATGCGACCGCACTAAACGCCGTGCAGTCCCAATGATTGCTTGGCTTCGCCACTCTCCCCATCGAAATCGTGGGATTTCGACTGAAGGCAGGTTCCACAGCCAAGAGAGTCAAAGGGTTCTTAGGGCCTCGGGGCCCTAAGCCGGCGGAGCCTTGCCTTACCCTACCGCTTCCGGATTTTCCCTGAGCCACGCTGCATAATCCGCATATGCATGCTCCGGATCGAACTTCGGCGTCCATCCCGTCGTTGCGACCCGATCGACGTTCATCGTCCCCCGCGGCCGGGTTTCCGAGAAGCGGATTGTTACGTCAGCGGGATTGGCGGATTGGGTCCAGGTGAAGCCGGGGTATGTGGAGGCGAGCGTATCCGCCCACTTCGTGATCACCGGTCCCCAGGGCATCCCCGAGCAGAGGTTGAACACGCGGTGAGGTGGGTTGGTCATGTCGAGGAGATGGAGGAGTCCGGCGGCGATATCGCGGCTATAGACCCAGGTGTAGGCGGGGATTTCCGAGGGCAGGACTGCGGGTTTGCCGGCGAGGGCGTGGGCGGCCAGGTGCCAGTGTGGGCCGATCATGTCGCGCAGGCCGGTGTCGCGCTCCCAGGGACCGAACACGGCGCCGATGCGGGCGGCGATGACGTCGAGGTTCCAGAGGGTTCCGAGGCGGAGTGCGCTGCGTTCGACGGCGTATTTGGTAACGCCGTAGAGGCCGGTGGGGATGGGGGGTGTGGTGGTCTCGTTGAGGCTGGCGTGATCGTAGAAGCTTTCGCCGTAGACGGCCGCGGAGGAGGGGGCGATGACGCGTCGGACGCCGGCGTCGCGGGCGGCGCGGAGTTGGCCGACCATGCCGAGCAGGTTCACCTCGAGGATGCGTTCGGGCACTTCGGCTTCGCGCGCGGGGCCGGAGGTGATGGCGGCGAAGGGGAACAGCCGGTCGACGGCGTGGGTGCGCATCAGGCCGGCCAGTGCCGTCCTGTCGGTGATATCGGCGGTTACGTGGGTCAGGCGGCCGGGGAGCTTGGCGAAGCTGCGGGCGGCGGGGGCGGGGATGCTGTCGAGTGCGACGATGACGACGTGTTCGCCGCGCGACAACAGGGCTTCGACCAGGTTGAGACCGACGAAACCGGTCCCCCCGGTCACCATGACGGACATGCGTTAATCCTTACGACGTGGCGGGGCCGCAGCGCTGCCAGTCTTCGATGGTGGTGGAGCCGGCGGTGCGCGACTGCATGGCGTATTCGCCGAGCAGGCGCATTTCGATTGTGCTGCCAGCGCCGGGTTCGCCCGCGGGGACCACGTAGGAGAAGCCGTGGCGTTGGTAGTTGCCTTCTAGTTTCGCGCCGCCGGGGGTGACGATGCTGGGGCCGTTGATGATGACGCGCTTGCCGTTGTCGCGGCACCAGTTGCCGTCGATCGAGTCCGCATAAGCGGGGGCGGCGGCGAGGAGTGCGCCGCATCCAAGGAGAGCCGAGGTGAAGAGCTTGCGCATGGTCGCCTCCTGATCGTGTTGGGAGGCGAACGCTAGTCCGTCGATGGGGCGGAACGCAATCGTCCCGCGATTAGGCTTGCGCGTTGATCGCCTGCGCCCAGGCGACGACGCGGCGGGCGTTGCCGCGCCAAGTGTAGTCGCGGCGCTCGAGTTCGGCGCGGGCGGCTTTTCCGAGGCGTTCGCGCAGGGTGGCATCGGCGCTGAGGCGGGCGATGGCGTCCCACATCGCGCCGGGGGTATCCGGCTCGAACAGCAGGGCGGTTTCTTCGTGCGTGAGGATTTCGCGGATGTTCGGGCGATCGGGGGCGACGATGGCGCGGCCGGCGGCCATGTAGTCGAAGATCTTCAGTGGCGAGGCCCAGGCGACCACGCTCGGCTGCAGGGCGATGTCGAAATGGCTGACCTGTTCGGGGATTTCCTCGTGCGGCACCAGGCCGACGAACTGGACGGACTCGGCGATGCCAAGCTCGGCGGCGAGGGCTTCGAGGTCTTCGCGGGCGGGGCCTTCGCCGACAACGCGCAGCGTGACCGGGAGTTCGGCGCGGGTGGCGGCCATCGAGCGGATGACGCCGTCGAGCCCGTGCCAGGGACGGACGAAGCCGACGAAGCCGAGGACGGGGGCGGTGGCGGCGCGGGAGGCGGCGGCGTCGAAACGGTCGAGCACGACCCCGTTGGGGACGACGGAGATGCGGTCGGGGTCGATGCCGACGGCGGCGATCATGCCCTTCAGCGCGCCGGTGACGGCGAGGATACGATGGGCGGTGGCCCAGGTGTAGCGCTCCAGGCGATGGGCCAGGCGCCGCAGCTTGAGGCCGCCGAATTTGGTCCGCTCATAGGCGAGGGGTGAGTTGACCTCGAGCAGGAAGGGCAGGCCGGTGCGGCGGGCGAGCCAGGCGCCTGCGAGGTAGTAGAGGTTGTAGCGCTCGTAGATGAATTCGGGCTTGAAAGCCTCGCATTCCCGGCGGAGGCGGCGGTAGGCGGGGATGTTGTAGGCCAACTCGGCGAATTCCCCGAGCACACCGGGCAGGAAACGGCGCAGCGTGTCGACCATGGAGCTGCCGCCGCCGAAGGAGGCCTGGTCGTAGAAGCGCGGGCCGACGACATGGACCTCGTGGCCTTCGGCGCGCAGGGCCGCGACGAGTTCTTCGACATGCACGCCCTGGCCGTCGCGCGACTGAATGCGGTGGCTGTAGAGGATGCGCATGAGGCGGGATTAGGGCAGGGCTGGCCGTGTGTCCAGCAGTGTGAGGTGACGGAGACGGGCGATCTCAGCGGCATGGGTGTCGCTGTCGGTGGTGGCGGTGACGCTCGTGGGGTGGCGGCGGTGGGTGTTGAGGGGGGTGGCGGCGACGATGACGGTGCCTTCGCTGTTGCGCGTCGCTTCGAGGTAGAGGCGCCAGTCGCCGGCGAGGCGGTAGGTGGCGAGGTCGGCGCCGCAGCGGTTGAGCGCGGCGAGGAGGGCGGAGCGGCGCCAGAGGACAGCGGAGACGTTGAGGATGAGATTGCGCTCGGCGAGGAAGCGGCGGGCGAAGTCGCGGGCCGGGAAGATGCCGTCGCGGCTGAGTTCGCTGGCGCCAGCGTCGGTGTAGTAGGCGCGGTGGTCGGGCCAGAGGGGGGCACCGTCGGCGTCGATGGCGCGGCTGTCGCAAAATGCGAGGACGGCGTCGGCCTGACTTGCGAGGCGGGCAGCGAGGGTGGCGAGCAGTGTGGGGTCGGCGCTGTCGTCCGCTTCGGCGATCCAGAGGAAGTCGCCGGTGGCTTTACGGGCTGCGGCGGCCCATTGCCGGAAGACCGAGCCGGAGTTTCGGCGGGCGGTGATGATCTGGATATCGCGGTTCCACTCGGCGGCGACGCCGCGGGCGATGGCCGGACTGTCGTCAGTCGAGGCGTCGTCGAGAAGCAGAACTTCGGTGACAGGGTGGGTCTGGGCGAAGACCGAGGCGAGGCGGTCCGGTAGGTAGCGGGCGTAGTTGTAGCTGGGGATGGCGACGGATATCGCGGGCAGGGCGCAGGCGCGGGTCAGCAGGGTGGCGGTGTATTTCGAGAAATCGAAGCGGGCGCGGAGGGGGCGGGCGCGTTCGGCGCGGGAGGTGGGCTCGGTGTGGGCGAGGTCGAGCAAGGCGCGGGCCATGGCGTCGGCGTCGCCCATGGGGAGGATGCGGCCGGTGGCGGTTTCGGCGAGGAGGGCGGGGATGCCGCCGCTGTCGGCGAAGGCGGCGACTTGGAGGCCGGTGGCCAGCGCCTCGAGGGCGACGGAGGGGAAGGGGTCCTCGCGGGAGGTCAGCGCGAAGGCGTCGGCGGCGCTGAGCCAGGCGGCGATGTCGTCCTGGCGGCCGGGGAGGTGGAAGCTGCCGGTGGCCGTGGCGGTGGCGAGTTCGGGAGCGAGATAGGCCTGCATCGTCGGGTCGATGGCACCGAGCCAGCAGAAGACGGCGCGGCTACGGCGACGGCGGGCGGAGCGCCAGGCTTGCAGGAAGAGGTCAAAGCCTTTGCGCAGGTCGGCGTAGCCGGCGCCGAGGATGAGGGGGGTGGTGGCATCGAGGCCGAGGCGTGCGCGGAGGCGGGCGCGGGCGCGGGGGCAGAAGGCGGCCTCGGTGTAGAGGCCCTGGGGCAGGATGGTGGTGGTGCCGCTCGGCGGGGCGATGGCATCGGCAAAACGGTCGCGGACGAAGGGGGCGGGGAAGATGACGTCGTGGGCGGTTGCGGCGCCAGCGCGGGCGCCTTCGGCGAGGTGTTTTTCAGTGATGAGGCCGGGGAGCTCGTGGATCAGCAGGGTGACGCGCAGGCCGGCGGCGCGCAGGCGGGGGACGATCCAGGCCGCGGCGGCGGTATTGACGATGGCGGAGGTGAAGCCGCGGGCGAGGATCGCATCAAGGCCGGCGGGGTCGGAGAGGATCGTGCCGGGGGCGGCGTCGGCGTAGGCCGGAGCGAGGGCGCCGTCGCCGAGGAGGAGGTATTCGGCCTGGACGCCGTGGGTGCGGCGGAGGCGGCGGAGGAGGTGGAGTAGGAGGTGCTGGGCGCCGGCGGGGAAGGCGTCGTGTCCGACGAGGAGGAGTTTGGCGGGGGCGCTGGCGGAGCCCTGGGTGATGGCGCGGGCGGTGGCGTTGAGGTAGGCGGCGCCGAAGTGGACGTCCGGTTCGAGATAGGCGCCCTCGGCCCATTCGTTCCAGGCGTTGATGCAGACGAGGGGGACGCCGAGGGGTGGGGCGGTGGCGGCCCGGTCGACGAGGGTGGCGAGCCAGGACTGGTAGGCGGCGGGGGTGGAGCCATGGACGACGAGGCCGTGGCCCTGGCGGCGGGCGTCGTTGTCCCAGCTGGGCACGGCGGTGCGGATGAGGGGGAAGGCGGGCGCGGGCTCGTCGAGCGAGGCGGCGACGAGATCGTCGTAGGCGTAGACGTGGGCGGTGGCGCGGTGGTCGTGGAAGGCGATCTCGGTGTTGCGGCGGGTGAGGTTGGTGACGAGCTTGTGGGGCGGGAATTCGACGGCGGCGTCGAAGCCGAAGGCGCGGGGGTCCAGCGCGTCGAAGCTTTGCGACATGACCCAGAGCGGGTTTTCGCCGTGGCGGGCGGCGAAGAGGGCGCGCCAACGGGCGATTGTGGCGGGCGGGTCGGGGATGTCGGCGGCGCGATAAACCATGAGCAAAGGGCGGCCGTCGAGGCGGATGTAGCGGGGGTCGGCGAAGTGGCGGGCGAGGCAGTCGACGAGGGCGTCGTCGTCGGCGGCGTCGTAGTCCTGGCGGATGAGGATATCCTGGTCGGAGCCGTCCCAGCGGCGGGTCCAGTTTTCGTTGGCCCACATGAGGCAGAAAGGGAAGTCGATCGAGGGGTCGGCGAGCAGGGCCTCGATCGGGGAGTCGAGCAGGCGGGTGGCGTTGAACCAGTAGAAATAATGGACGAAGCCGGCGAGGCCGGCGGCGCGGGCCATGTCGGTCTGGCGACGCATGGTGGCGCGGCCTTCGGGCGTGTCGCCGAGGGCGTAGTGGCCGAGGTCGCGCGGCGTGCGGGGTTGGTAGTGGCCGGGGAAGCGGGGCATGCCGCGGGCGATGGCGGTCCATTCGGTGAAGCCGGTGCCCCACCACGTGTTGTTCTCGGGAATGGGATGGAACTGGGGGAGGTAGAAGGCGAGCACCTCCGCGCGGGGGCGCGCGGAGGGGGGGAGGGGCTGGATCAGCTCGAAGGCCGGGCCGGGGCGGGAGAAGCGGCGGACATCCTCGAAGACGTCGGCCTCGTTGGCGGGGGGGAGGGTGACGAGGTGGATGGCGTCGCGATGGCGGCGGTAGTGCAGGAGGGGATTGAGATCGGTGGCACCGGCGAGGTGGCGCTGGAGGTAGAAGCGGGTGTTGAAGCGGGGCGAGGGGTCGCGGCCTTCGCGGAAGCCGTAGAGCAGGTAGTGCTCGAAGGGGTCGACACCGGCGGCGGCGATGTCGGGGTAACGCTCGAGGTAGAAGCCGGCATCGAACTCGGGGAGGGGGGAGGCGCCGGTGCGGCGGTGGGCGAGGAAATGGGCGAGCAGGGTGCGACCCGCAGCGGCCTGGTGGCGGGTGGCGTACCAGGCGAGGTCGAAATATTCGCAGGGCGCGCGGCCCTCCGCCTCGCCGTTGGCGATGTAGTGCAGGATGGGGTTGATGCCCGCGGCGGCGATGTCGGGGTTGGTGGCGAGATACCAGGCGGGGTCGAAATAGAGGTTGGGGGCGTGGCCGGCGCGCCAGCCGTTGTTGCAGAAGTCGGCGAGGGCGTCGGCCTCTGGGGTTTCGGGATGCTGGGCGGAATACCAGGCCGCATCGAAGAGATCGGAGGCGGCGAGGAGGGCGATATCGCAAATGGCCTCGGGGAGGTGATTCGCCGGCCCGGCGAGGGGCGGACGATGGCGGCGGTAGTGGAGCAGAGGGTTTTCGGCAGCATGGGTGGCGAGGTGCAGGGCGACGTAGCGGCGCGTGTCGAACCAGGGCGAAGGATCGCGGCCTTCACGGGCGCCGTAGATGAGATAGTGCTCGAAGGGATCGACGCCGGCTGTGGCGACGTCGCTGTTGCGGGCGAGATACCAGACGGGATCGAACTCGGGGAGCGGGCTGACGAGGCCGGTGCGGCGGCGGGCGAGAAAATGGGCGAGCAGGGTGCGGCCGGGGTCGGGGGTGTGCAGGGTGGCGTACCAGGTGAGATCGAAATGCTCGCTGGGCGGACGGCCTTCGGCCTCGCCTGTGCGAATGTAATGCAGGACAGGGTTTTCCTGCGTGACGGCAACGTCGGGGTTGGCGGCGCGGTACCAGGCGGTGTCGAAATAGCGGTTGGGCGCGCGGCCCTCGCGCCAGCCGGCGACGACGAAATGGACGGCGGGGTCGACGCCGCTGGTGGCGACATCGGGATATTCGGCAAGATACCAGAGGCTCTCGAACAGGTCAGAGGCCGCAAGATCGGCGAGATCGGCCGCGTGGTTGCCGGCAAGGGCCTGGCTGAGGGAGCGGGACGCGCTGCCGGCCCCGAGATGGCGGGATAGGACCTCGTTCATAGCGGTTTGATGAACGGTACGGGACGGGGCATCGATGGCCTGGATCAAGAAGATGTGAGTGGATGATAAGAACCATCCCCTTGATATGGCGGGCAAATCCAAACGCGCGTGAATGCTGGGGCTCACATCGATTTAACGCGCGAGGACATGAATTACGTTATCGAAACAATATGGGCATGCGATGGCGATGCGGATCAAGCGGGGGTCATCGTCGGAAGGGGAGGATGACGGCGCTGGTGCGCGGGGCGGGGCGCGCGGCCGGGGTGGTATTGGGCGCGGTGACATGCACGACGTCGGGCGCGGGCTGTGCGCGGTTGAAGGGCGAGGGAGAGGGCCGGCGGGCGTAGGGCTGCGCGAAGGTAGGTTCGGCGATGGCGGACGTCGCGATGTGGGCGGTGGGGCGCGGCCTGGGGGTGGCCGGTTGCGCGGGCTCCGTCACGGAGCGGGAGGTGCGGCCTGGCGTGGGAACGCGAGCCGGGGCCTGGGCGGTGCGGTCGGCCGGGAGGGGCGCGGAGGCGAAGGTGCCGTTGGCGAGATGTTCGAGGATGCCGACGAACTCTGTGTGAAACCTGTGGAGGCGGGCGAGGTCGGGGTGGAGCCAGCGGCCGAAGACGCGGACGAGCATGGCCAGCGGCGCCCAAAGGGCGGCCAGCCGGGAAGCAATCTTGGAGAGCGGGGTGGACGAATTGTTCATGGTTGGTTCTTTAGCAAGGACAAAAAGCGGCGTCAAGGAACAAATGCTCCGCTGCGGAATGGGCGTCAGGCGGATGCCGTCAGGCGGTTTTCGGTCGTCGCAGGCTGGTGCCAGTAGGTGCCGGTGAGCGCGAGGTCAAAGGAGACGCCGCTTGGGCCGTCGAGGGCGACTACGGCGCTGCCGGTGGTCCAGCGCCAAGCGGGTTCTGGGGCGTGCCAGCCGGTGGTGAAATGGGCGGAGGCGAGGGGGATGGGATGGCCGTCGGCGTGCAGGTGGGCGATGGCGATGCCGAGGTGGCGGGTGTCGGATTCGTCCGGGCGCGTATGGGCGGGGGTCCAAATGCGGGAGAGCAGGCGGAGCGTGGTGGTGCCGGGAGGAAGGGTGGCGTGGATGCGGGTGCCGATCTGGTGGTGGGGGATGGGGGTGTTGTTGGCGAGGAGCTGGAGGGCGGGGTCGGGGGTGAGGGCATGGCCGAGGGTTTCGGCGCGCGCGAGGAGGTGGCGGCGGGCGGCGGTGAGGGCGGGGCCGCCGAGGACGAGGGGAGCGCAGGCGATGCTCGACCAGGAATCGCGGGCGAAGTCGGGGTGGAGGGTGGTCGCTCCGGCGTTATCGAAAGCGCTTCTATTCCCGGTGTCGAGGTAGGATTCGCAGGGGAGGCCTTCGGCGAGGAGGACGTCGTGGCGAAAAAGTTCGACGTGCCAATAGGTGACGGTGTCGACGGTCTGCTGGGCGATGGTGGTGCCGTTGATGAGGTAGCGGACGGGGATGAGGACGTCTTGGGTGCCGCTTGGGGCGGGGAGGTAGACGGCGTGGTCCGGGGAGAGGAGGAGGGGGTGGCGGGGCTGGCCGGGGGCGAAGGCGTTGGCCTGGACGCGGATGGGCTGGACGTCCCAGGGGCGGGGGTGGCAGCGGCAGTCGGTGCGGCGGTGGCCGAGCCAGGTGATTTCCAGGGTTTCGCCCCAGGGGTTGAGGACCTGGTCGCCGATGCGGAGCTGTTCGACGGGGACGGGGCCGGTGGGGGTGTCGATGCGGGTGCCCTGGGCGAAGCAGGGGGCGTTGCTGGTGGTGATGTCGGTGCCGGCGAGGCCGCCGGCGAGGCTGAAGGTGGCGCCATTGGCGATGCCGGTGAGGTTGAGGGTGGCGACGACGGTGGCGCCGTCCTTGATGGTCAGCGTGCCGCCGGCCGGGGTGCCGGACCAGAAGGGGTTGAGGTTCCCGTCGAAGGTGAGGCCGGTGAGGTCGATGAGGTCGTTCGAGGTGAAGCCCTCGATGGTGGCGGCGGGGCTGATGGACTGGGCGGTGATGGCGAGGGTGCCGTTGGAACGGACGATGTCGACACCGGGGCCGATGGTGCCGCCGACGATGATGGCGGCGGTGTTGCCGGACTGGATGCGGCCGGCGCCGGTGAGGTTGCCGTTGACGCGGATGGTGGAGGAGCCGGGGTTGCCGACGAGGCCGATGGCGATGGAGCCGGTGTTGGTGAGGCTGCCGGAGGGGCCGAAGGGGTCCTGGCCGACGGTGGAGATGATGGTGCCGTCGTTTGTCAGCGAGGCGCCGAGGACCATGTTGCCGCCGAAGGCGCCGTTGCCGACGATGGTGCCGTGGTTCACCACGTCGGCGGTGCCGCCGAGATTGGCGACGCCGCGGGAGGCGCTGATGTCGAGCAGGAGGTTGGGGCCGAGGGTGAGGGAGGCGCCGGGGGCGGTGGTGTGGATGGCGCCGGTGGCGCCGAGCTGGATGGGGCTGAGGAGGATTGTGGCGTTGTCGAGGGTGGTGCTGGCGTCGTGCAGGTCGAGCGTGGTGCCGGTGATGACGAGGGTGCCGGCGCCGGTGCCGCCGGGGCCGGCGAGGGTGAGGCCGCTCTGGATGTCGACGGTGCCGGTGACGCCGAGGGTGCCTTGCCAGGTGACGCCGATAAGGGTGCTGCTGTCGATCGTGGCGCTGCCGCCGGCGATGTCGTAGGTGCCGCCATCGAGGGTGGCGTTGGTGGCGATGATGGTGCCGGCCTGGTCGTGCACGGTGTTGGCGACGAAGAGGGTGCCGCCGATGGCGAGCTTGGCGCCGGGGCCGTTGAGGGTAAGGCTGTTGACCGCCTGGGTGCCGCTGACGGTGACGGTGTAGTTGAGCGGCTGGGCGATGATGACGTCGTCCTGCGCGCCGGGGACGGTGTCGGCGCCGGAGAGGACGGTCCAGTTGGCGGCGTCGGTCCAGAGGCCGGGGAGGGAGGCTGCCCAGGCGAGGGTTCCGGTCGGAGAGGGCATTGGCGGGTCTCCTGGATCGTAAAATGCAGGGTGCGCGGGATGGAAGGCGCGTAAATCGCTCATTATCGACCCGGGCGGAGGGGAGTAGCGGCGCCCGACGAGTACGACCGTAAACAGAAAGCAATGTAGGTTGCCGCGAAGGGGGCGGCTAGGCTGAAATTCGGGCGGAGGGAGGCTGCCGGGTGAGCGGGGAGTCGGTGGCCGGGGCGCGCTCCTTGGCGGGCGACAACCCGGGCATCGGGTTGACCCGGATTGCCTGGCGCGTCATCCGACGAGCGTGCAGTGCTGATGCGAATCAGATGAAATGCACATCGATCGCAGTGATGGCCGGGGCGTTGGTGAAATGGATGACTTCAGGCGTGCCGCCGGCGGCGGGGGCTATGCGCCAGTCCGTAGTGGTGAGTTTGACGAAGCTGGCGCCACCCGATGGCTTGCCGAAGCCGGTGAGGTCGAGCCGATCGGTGCCGGGGAGGAAGTCGGTGATGGTGTCGCCGGCGGCTTCGCCGATGGCGAGGATGAAGTGGTCGGCGCCGGTGCCGCCAGTGAGCGTGTCCGACCCGGGGCCGCCGTTGATTGTGTCGTTGCCGGCGCCGCCATCGAGGGAATCGTTGCCGATGCCGCCCGCGAGGGCGTCGGCGCCGGTGCCGGCGGAAATGGTGTCGTTGCCGGAGCCGCCGGTGAGGACGTCCGCCAGTTTCGAGCCGGCCAGTTTCACGGCGGTGGGGTTGCCGGCGTTGGTGAGGGTCCAGCCGATGGTGCCGGTGGCCGCGGCGAGGGTGACGTCGAACCCGGCGGCAAGGATTGTGGCGGCGCCGTTGTTCGAGGTGGCGGCGGTGGCGGTCCAGGGGGCGGCGATGCTGGCGGTGACGGTGGCGCCGGAGGAGACGAGGAGGGTGTCGGCGCCGAGGCCGAGGTCGGCGATGCTGTCAGCCCCGGCGTCGATGGCGAAGCGGTCGTTGCCGGGGCCGCCGGTGAGCGTGTCGTAGCCGATCCCGCCAATGAGGGAATCGTTGCCGATGCCGCCATTGAGGGAGTCGTCGCCCGCGCCGCCACTGAGGGTGTCGTTGCCGTTGGCGCCGCGGAGGTCGTTGGCGAGGCCGTTGCCGGTGATGCTGTTGGCGAGGTCATTGCCCCAGCCGCGTTTCGCGGCGCCGACGAGGGTCAGGTTCTCGACGTTGGCGGGCAGCGTATAGTTGATGGAGGCGGTGACGCTGTCGGTGCCCCAGCCGACGCCTTCGGTGATGATGTCGGTGGGGGCGTTGACGATGTAGCTGTCGTCGCCGGCGAAGGTGAGCATCGAGCCGCCGCTGCCATCGGGGGCGATGAGTGCGATGGGGTTGACGAGGGTGGAGTTGGCGAGGGTGTAGACTAGGTCGGCGCCGCCACTGCGATGGACGGTCAGTGTCGTGCCGATGATCGGGGCGGAGGTGGCGGTGACGCCCTTGAGGTCGATGCAGTCGGACTGGGCGGGGTTGGTGATGGTGCTGGCGAAGCTGGCGGGGGTGTCGAGGATGAGGGTGGCGCTGGGGCCGTCGAAGCGCATGCCGTCGAACTTGAGATAGGTGTTGAAGAAGTTGGCGGTGAGTTCCGCGGAGGCGCCGGTGGCGATGTGGACGGGTTCGCCGACGAGCACGTGGCCGGCCAGCACCAGGGTGCCGCCGGAGGCGACGATCGAGCCAATGGGTGTGATGCGGCCGCCGAGCGTGCCGTGGCCGATGATCTCGCCGGCGGAGAACAGGGAGAGGTAGTTGGCGCCAAGGAGGTCGCCGGCCAGCGCGAGGGTGCCGTGGATGTTGTTGTAGGTGCTGGCGAGCGTGTTGGTGCCGGTCATGGCCCAGCGGGCGCCGGTGTCGATGCCGAGATATTTGAAGTGCTGGAATTCGCTGCCGATGCCAGCGATTGTTCCGGTGGCGGCAGCGCTGCCGAGGAGGAGGCTGGCCTCGACGTTGCCGGCCGTCGAGGCGATGACGGTGCCGCCGAAATGGTAGCCGGGCTGGAGGGTGAGATAGAGGCCGCCGGTGCTGGTCAGCGCCGTGCCGTCGGTGCCGGTGATGGTACCGCCGGTGATGAGCGCCATGCTGCTGCTGACGTTGTTGACGCCGAGGGCGCCGGTGATGAGGCCGTAGTTGGTGAGGCTGCGCATGCCGCCGATATCGCCACTGAACAGCACCCCCGTGCTTGGGCCGGAAATCGTCCCGCCCGCGAGATTGGCCACGCCGCTGAGGTAGTGCGATTGGACGCCAATGCCGGCCGTGCCGGTTCCCCGGATCGTTCCGGCGTTGGTGACGGTCGCGCCGAGGGAGACGATTCCACGCGCCGTGCCTTCGACCACGCCGCCGGCGAGGTTGGCCAGGCTGCCTTGCAACCGCACACCGATCGCGCCATCGCCGCCGGTTGCGGAGACGGTGCCGGAGTTGGTGATGGAACTGGTGACGCTGTGGCCGTTGATGAACACGTCGATCGCCGTGCCGGCTGTTCCGGTCGCGGATATCGTTCCGGCGTTGATGAGAACGCCCGGACCCAGGCTTTGCGAAAATCCGTAGCGGACGCCTGAGATGAGTCCGCCGGCCGCGTTGGTGACGCTGTTGCCGGGGCCGCCGGCGACGATGCCGATGCCGGATGTGCCGGTGCCAACGATCACGCCGTAGTTGGTCGTGGTGACGTTGTTCTGGGTGAATGTGCCGTAGACCGCGCCCGAGATCGTTGCAGCCGCGTTGTCGGTCGCGCCGTTGACAATCGAGCCATCGGTGGCGGGATTGCCGACGCCGGTGAACCGCAGGCCGGTCGACAGCGTGCCGAATACCGTGCCCTGGTTGACGACGCGGTTTGGACGAATGTTCGGAAATGCCGGGCCGGTGCCAATGCCGGTCGCGCCACAAATGATGCCGCCGGCCATGTTGGTGATGGTCGCGCCGTCGTAGCCCCGCACCGCGACGTAGAGGCCGCCGAACGCCGTGTTGGTGCCCTCGATGGTGCCGTAGTTGACGATGTCGTGGCCGGACGAGACGGCGGCCAACTCGGTCGTGCTCCCGCGGATCAAGGCGATACCGGACAGGCTCGACCCATTCGTCATGCCGCCATCGCCGACCCATCTCACGCTCCCGAGGATGGTGCCGAAATTGTTGACGGTGGCGATGCCGTACATGTCGCCGCCGATCAGTGCCGATGTCGCGCTGACCGCGCCATTGCGCACGAGTGTCGCGTTGGCGATCGCGTTGGCCTTACCGCCAGAGATTGTGCCGGTGTTGACCACCGTCGAGGCACCGAAGACCGACCACTTGTAGCCGCTGATGACGCCAGTGGCATCGTTGATCAAGGTGCCACCGGCCTGATTGAAATAGATCCCGATGCCGGTGATGCCGATGCCGCTGTTGCGCGCGCCGTTGTTGACGACAATGCCACTGTTGGTGAGCGTGGCGCCCGCACCGCCGGCATCGTAGATGGCTGCGTCGTATTGGAGGACACCGCCGCCGGATGCCGTCACTGGCGCCAGTAAATCGGCCGTGTTGGCGGACGTGCCGCTGGCAAAAAGAAGGGCGTAAAACGTCATGACGGCCGGCCTTTCGTGGCTCTTTCAATTGTGACCGTATGTGCGGCCAATGCGTTAGACTCGTCGACGACAAATTTATTCTGCCCTCTAGGAAAGAATATTTAGATGTGAATACGACTTGTCAATATTAACCGCTGCAGCGAGAGATCGATTGACGCCGCCGCCCGAGGCGCAACGTCCTTCGATGCCCCGGGCCCCATATCGGCATCCGACCCGGGCGGTTAGGTGGAGGCTGTCGCTGCTCGGGAGCGCGGTCACAGCGGAGGGCTCGTCTAGAGCGCGATTCACGCTTTCCGACCGATCGGCCTCAAGCGATCGCGCTCTAGCGGGCTGCTGAAAAGGTCAACCGAAGGCTCAATGAACGGCCAAAAAGAATCGGGTCGGTCGAAATCGGGAATGTATCGTGCGCTACAGGTCGCCACCATGAATCATTGTTGGATCGAGTCGCGCCGAAAATCCTTTTCCAGCAGCCTGCTCGAGTCCGGTTGAACACTCTAACCTGGGGGTCCTTGGCGGACTCAAAGCGCTGCCTCAGATTTACAAGAGCGAGTTTTCAAACGGATTCTTAGAGCATGGCCAAGGATTGCTTGCGGCGTGGCGGCGGGTAGGCGGCGTCGATTTCGGCGAGGTCTTCGGCGGTCAACGTGAGGTCGGCGGCGGCGGCGTTGAGGCGGATGTGGGTGGGGTCGCCGGATTTGGGGATGGAGATGATGTCGTGGCGGCGGAGCGACCAGGCGATGGCGATCTGGGCGGGGGTGGCTTTGTGGCGGGCGGCGATGTTGAGGAGCGCGGGGGCGCGGAGGAGGCGGCCGGCCTGGCCGACGGGGGAGTAGGCCATGATGGGCATGCGGTGGCTGGCGGACCAGGGGAGGAGGTCGAACTCGATGCCGCGGTTCTCGGGGTTGTAGAGGACCTGGTTGGTGGCGCAGGCCGAGGAGACGGCGGTGAGCTCGGCCATGTCGTCGGTGTCGAGGTTGGAGACGCCCCAGCGAAGGATCTTGCCGGCGGCGACGAGTTTCTCGAATTCGGCGACGGTTTCGCTGAAGGGGGCGGCGCCGCGCCAGTGGAGCAGATAGAGGTCGATGACGTCGGTGCGCAGGCGCTTGAGGCTACGCTCGCAGGCGGCGGCGGTGCCGCGCCTGGTGGCGTTGTGGGGGTAGACCTTGGTGACGAGGAAGACGCGATCGCGCTGGCCGGCGATGGCGTCGGCGACGACTTCCTCGGAGGCGCCGTCGCCATATATCTCGGCGGTGTCGATCAGGGTCATGCCGAGATCGATGCCGAGACGGATGGCGGCGGCCTCATCTTTCCGCGAGCGCTGGCCCTCGCCGATTTTCCAGGTGCCCTGGCCGAGGGCGGGAACGTCCGTTCCGTCCGGGAGCCGAACAGTGCGCATGTTATACCGACCTGGTTGGTGCTGAATTCAAAGGCAAGGCATGGCGGAGGCTTTGCCCCTCGACCCCAGCAGGGGGCATCTCGCGGCTTACGCGGCCTTCGGCCACGGTCCGCTCGATCCCCTGCACCCGGCGCCAGATAAGGAATGGTTGGGAATAGAGAGGGGGGCCACGTCGGCTGTTGCTATAGCGCGGTCGGCCCCCCTCTCTATTCCCAACCCTCTTAAGTGATGCAGGTCCAGGAGGCGCCGCCTCCTGGCGGGTCCAGGGCAGAGCCCTGGCCTTGCTTGCTTTCGGATCCGGCGCCAACCGGGTCGGCATTACTCGGCCAGGGCTTCGGCCCGCCGAAGGAGGCGGAGGAAGTTGCCGCCCCAGAGGAGGGCGATTTCGCGGGCGCCGTAGCCGCGGCGGACGAGCTCGATGGTGAGGTTGTGGCTTTCGCCGGCGTCGTGCCAGCCGACGAAGCCGCCGCCGCCGTCGAAGTCGGAGGAGATGCCGACGTGTTCGATGCCGATGCGCTTCGCCGCGTAGTCGATGTGGTCGACATAGTCACTGACGGTGACTTCGGATTCTTTCTTGCCGGCCATGAGGAAGCCGGAGACGGCCGTGACCTGAACGACGCCGCCGACCTGCTTGAGCATGTCGAGTTGCTCGTCGTCGAGGTTGCGGGGGTTGTCGCAGAGGGCCTTGATACAGGAATGGGTGGAGAGCACCGGCGTGCGGGACAGGCCGGCGGACTGCATCATGGTTTTCTTCGAGGTGTGGGCGATGTCGACGAGCATGCCGAGGCGGTTCAGCTCGACGATGGCGGCGCGGCCGAGCTCGGACAGGCCGCCATGCTCCTCCTCGGGGTCGTTGAGGTCGCGGCGGGGGTTGGAGCTGTCGGCGAGCGCGTTGTGGCCGAAATGGGTGACGGTGAGGTAGCGGGCGCCGCGGTCGCGGAAGGCCTTGAGGCGCTTGGGGTCGCCGCCGACGGCGTGGCCGTTCTCGACGCAGGGGACGATGCCGGTGACGCCGTCGCGGGCGGCGCGCTCGATGTCGTCGGCGGTGAGGCAGACGCGGCTGTCAGGGCCGGCGCCCATGGCGTTGATGGCGTCGAGCATGGCGCAGGCCTTGGCGAAGGCGGCCTCGTTGGCCTCGGGACTGCGGGGGACCTGGGCGACATACGCCGCGAAGCAGCCGGTGGCCATGTGGCCGCGGCGCATCTTGGGGAGGTCCACCCGGCGCTTGGTGTCCTCGAAAAAGGACGGCCCCTCGGGGAAGGGGATGTCGATGTGGGTGTCGATGGTGACGAGGGAACGGTGGAGGGCGAGGGGATCGGTCATGACGGCACGGTCGGGCGGGAGGGTGGGGGGAGTCAAGGGTGGGTGGTGGTGAAGGAAGGCAAGGCTCCGCCGGCTCAGGGCCACGGGCCCTGAGAACCCACTCCATCTCTTGGCTGGATGAACGGCCTTCGGTCGCGATCCCACGATCTCGATGGGGGGAGGGGCGAAGCCAGGAAATTCCTTTCGACTGTGCCGGCGGTTGTGCGGGGCGCGGAATTGAATGCCTGCGGCGCTAAGGAAGGGGTTTGCAGCTGAAGAACGATCATCCAGCCGCGTGAGTTGATGGGGATCCAAGGGCCTCCAGGCCCTTGGCCGGCGGAGCCTTGCTTACTTAAGCCGACGCCTGAGCCAGGAACGGACGGGAGTGGTGGCGCGCCAGAGGGGGGTGTTTCGGAGGAAGGTGAGGGGGCCGAGGGGGAGGGGTTTGACCCCGGGGGTGGTGTGGGAGTCGAGGCGGAGGGTGTTGAGTTTGGGGAGGTGGGTGGGGTAGCGGCCTTTGGTGATGATGAGGAGGCAGGAGGTGGTGACGAAGCCGCCGAGGAGCATTTTGATGTGTTGGCGGTCGTTTTCGTAATAGGGCTCGTAGTCGTATTCGAGGTCTTCGGGGTCGGTTCCGGGGGTGGGGTCGAGGGGCTCCATGCCGCAGCCGAGGAGGCGGAGGCGGTGGCTGAGGGCGGTGAGGTCTTTCTGGCGATAGATGACGCTGTCGCCGGTGGAGACGGTGTCGTCTTCGGAGCTGAGGTTGAGTTCGGTGGTGTGGACGGCGATGCCGCCGGGGCGGAGGAGTTCGGTGCTGCGGAGGACGAATTGGAGGCCGGCTTCGAGGCTGCCGAGGTGTTCGAAGCTGCAGCTGCTCCAGATGAAGTCGTGGGTGCCGAGTTCGGCGGGGTTGAGGGCGCGCATGTCTTGCGGGGTGAAGCGGACGTGTTGGTCGAAGGTGGGGCGGTCGATGATGCTGGGCCAGTGGAGGGCGTCGAGGCTGGCTGCGTGTTGGCCGGAGGAGGACCACGCGGTGGCGGAGGTGTCGGCGGCGGCGAGGTCGGTGGCGAGGACGTCGATGCCGTGTTTGGCGAAGAGGCAGGCGAGGGGTTCGCGGCCGACGGCGAAGCCGCAGCCGCGGCGGCCTGGCTCGAGCATGCCGCGTTCGTGCAGCGCCTGGGCGATGGCGGCCCATTCCCAGAGTTTGCGGTGGTAGGTGATCCCGGGGGGGAGGAGGGCGCCGCCGGAAGTAGCGGCGAAGGCGCCGCTAGGGGGGGAAGTGTTGCCGAAGAAGGCGTTCCAGCGGGCGAACCATGGGGTGTCCCAGTGGGCGCGGCGGCAGACCAGCGAGGTGAGGCGCGGGGGCGTGTCCACCCCGCGGTGATACACGCAGGGCGGCGGCACGGGCAATGCGGGTCGTTTCGGGTTGGCGGCGGAGGGGGCGGGCTTGTATCGTCGGGCGTGGTCCCGGAGTGTCGGGGCAGAACAGTAATAGGGGATGCGCCATGATCCGAGCCGCAGAGCGAGCCAACCTGGTCTGGCGTGGAGCCGTGGTGGCAGTGGGGCTCGTGTGTGTGGGTGCGTTGCCGGCGGCGGCGCAGATCGATACGGCAATCACGCGCGGGCAGTCGAACGCCATTCAGAGGGCGATCAGCAACACGCTGCAGGCGGTGATTTATCCGAAGCTGACGATCCGCAATCCGATCGGCGGGCGGATCGGCACGGTGATTGCGCGACCAGAGCAGGATTCGGCGATCGTGCTGCTCGATGATGGGACGAGCCGGGTGTGGAACCTGGGCATGGGAATCGAGGCGCGTCGTGTCGTGCGGGAGGGGGAGAAGCTGCGCGCGGCGTCGAACGGGGGCGAGCGGGGAGAGTTCCTGTTCGGCACCGAGCAGGGACGACTGCTGGGGTGGAATGAGCAGAACGACGCGTGGTCGGCGCCGAGGTTCACCGCGGATGGACCGATCGAGCATATCCGGACGAGTGCGGATGGGAGTGCTGCGGTGGTGGCGACGCGGGCGGGAAAACTGTCGCTCGTGCCGTTGCGCGGGGGCGCGGCGGTGGCGCTGGGGGACGCAGGCGAGCGGCTGAACGCGGTTGCGGTACAGGCAAACGGGAAGGCGGTGGCGGCGGTCGGGGCGTCCGGGAAGTTCATGATGTGGGCGCAGGGGGCGGCGTTTGGCGAGTTGGCGAGTGGGCGCGGGGCGACGGTGGTGGCGGCGCTGGCGGAGGGCGGGTTTGTCGCGGGCGATGCCAAGGGGGGGATCGCGGTGTGGCGGGCCGGAGCGGATGGCGTGTTCGCGCCGCGGGCGTTGGCGGCGAAGCACGGTGGAGCGGTGACGGCGATCGCGGGGGTCCCTGGTGGGAAGCAGGTGGTGAGTGCGGCGGCGGACAAGTCACTGCTGGTGAGCGACAGCGAGACCGGGGCGGTGGCCGGCAAGCTGATGTTGGAGGGGGCGGCGCAGTGCCTCGCGGTGGAGCGGACCGGGCGGCGGGCGATGGCCTGTGGGCAGGGCGGGGTGATGGACGTGGTCGATCTGCAGAATGGCAAGACCGTGGGGCAGATGATGGAGACTGCGGCAGGGTGGGCGGTGACGGATGCGATCGGGCGGTTTGACGGATCGTTCTCGGGCATGGACGACCTGGAGTTTGTGGCGGCGAAGACGAAGCTGCCGCTGGATCATTTCGGGCGGACGTATTTCGAGCCGGGGCTGCTGGCGGAATTGATGAATCCGGCGCTGCGGCCCTCGACGCCGAGCCTGCCGCCGCTGGCATCGGGGGTGGCGGGGCCGCCGGTGGCGAGCGTGAAGCTGGTGGGGCAGCCCGGCGCGGACCAGGCGGATATTGAAGTGACAGCGACGGCGGCGAAGGGAGGGGTGAAGGAGGTCCGCATCGCGCATAACGGGCGGGGGCTCGATGTGACGAACCCGGCTGTCGTGACGGTGGTGAAGCAGGAGCGCTCGTCCAGGAATGGCGGCGGGCAGATGGTGGCGCAATATCGCGTGAAGCTGTCGCCGGGGCGCAATCGCTTTACGGTGCAGGCGCTCGGGGATAGCCCGGTGGACGGGGTGCCCGCCGATCTTGAGATCGCGACGCCGGCGGCGGGCGGCGGGAAACCGACGCTACGGCTGCTCTCGGTGGGGATCGATCGCTACAATTTAAAAGACTTGCAGCTTTCATTTGCCACGGCCGACGCGAAGGGCATTGCGGATACGCTGCGGACGCGGGCGCCGCGGGAGCTCGGCGCGCCTGTGGTGGAGACGCTGTTCGACGGGGCGGCGACGTTTCAGGCGATTACGGCGGCGCTCGATCGGCTGAAGGGCGCGGCGCCAGAGGATACGGTGGTGATTTACCTGGCGGGGCACGGGATCGTGGTGAACGATCAGTGGTATTACTTGCCGGCCGATCTGCCGACGGTGTCGGATACGGAGATCAGTCACTACGGGATCTCGGTAGCGCGGCTGCAAGCGTATCTCGGGCAGATCGGGGCGCTGCGCGTGGCGCTGATTATCGACGCCTGTTACTCCGGTTCGGCCGCGGAGACGATTTCACGTTCAATTGCGCAACGTAATCTTTGGGTGGTGGGCAATACCGAGGGCGTGCATGTGTTGGCGGCGACGGACAAGGATACGGAGGCGCCGGAGTTCAAGAGCCTGGGGCATGGGGCGCTGACCTACGCGCTGCTGCAGGGCATGAGCGGAGCAGTGACCCTTGGGCCCGGGGATGTGCTGGTGCGGAATCTGATGGCTTATGCCCAGACATCGGCGCCACGGCTGGCGCAGGCGGAACTGGAGCGAACGCAGCGCGGGGCGCGGGCGAGCGGGGCGCTGCCGGCGGTGACACGGCTGCCGGTGCCGACGGTGGCGTCGCATGGCATTGATTTCGCGGTTGCCCGAGGTAAGTAACAAGGCGAGCTTTGGGGATGCGGGTTCGGCGGGTAAGGGACCGAGAGGCCCCTGACCGCGGGGCCGATTTGTCAATCGGACGAATTTGAATGCGTAGCTTGGGACGTGTTGGGATTGGAATGTGACGGTCGGCCCCAACAGGGTGGTGTATGGGATTGGCTTGGGGGTGATCGCGTATTTTTTATTCTCGACGCATGATGCTGCGAACAAGTTCCTCGCCGCTTCGTTGCCGGTTTGGCAGATTCTGTTTTTTCGCAGTGCGATTGTTGTCATTGCGTTGTTCAGCACAGGGCGGGGGGCGCTGGCCGCGCGGTCCTTGAATACGCGGCACAAGATCCGATTGACGGTGCGATCAGCGTGTACTTTGGTGGCTTGGTTGTGTTACTATACGGCGTCGCGGGACATGCCTTTGGCGCAGTTGATGACGTTGTATTTTATGGCGCCGGTGATGGTCGCGCTGATGGCGATTCCGTTGCTGGGCGAGAGGGTGCCAGGGCCGCGTTGGGCGGCGTTGGGCCTGAGTTTTCTAGGCGTCTGCCTAGCGAGCGATCCGTTCGGGTTACACCTTTCGACCGCGACATTTCTGGTGGTGTTTGCGGCGTCGCTGTGGGCCTATTCAACAATCCTTATGCGGCAGATCGCGCCTTTTGAGACCGGATCGGTGCAGATGGTGTACCAGAATGTGCTTTTCCTGGTGATTACGGGTAGTTTGTCGGCTCTGTTCTGGGTGCCGCCGACCCCGTTGGGCTACGTGCTGTTGGTGGGGGTTGGCGTATTTGGCGGCGGCGGACAGATGATCATGTTCCAGGCGATCCGACATGCCCCGGCCTCCGTGATGTCGACGGTGGAGTATACTGGGCTGATCTGGGCGTTTTTGTTGGGGTATATTGTGTGGGGGGATGTGCCGTCGCTGGCGACGTCGGTGGGGGCGGGGCTGATTTTCGCGTCGGGGATTTATCTGGTGGTCATGGAGCGGCGGCGGGGCGTCGCGTGCTGAGGGAGAAGGAGAGGGGGAGCCAGGGCTTGTCCGGCCAGCGGTAGAGGCCGCCCTCGGCGGGGATGAGGGCTGCGAACATGCGCCAGGGGATGCTGTCGTGTTCGTGGAGGAAGTCGAGTGTGAGGCCGGCGGCGATGAGGGCGGAGACGATGCGGCCGAGGGAGTGGCCGTATTGGAAGGTGCGGGTGTTGGTGAGGCGGGCGGTGGGGTCGGCGTAGTCGCGGGGGTCGTCCTGGATGAGGGGGCCGTCCATGAAATAGGGGGCGAAGAAGCCGGGCATGCCGCGGGCGCCTGGTGCGTCGTCGTCGAAGACGAGGGCGGCGGGGTGGCCGTCGGCGAAATAGAGGCGGCCGCCGGGGCGGACGAAGCTGGCGGCGACGCGGGCCCAGGCGTCGATGTCGGGGAGCCAGCAGGTGGTGCCCCAGGAGATGAAGACGATATCGAAGGATTTCGGTTCCGGGAGGGCTGTGGGGGCGGCGTAGAGGTCGGCTTCGATGAAGCGGGCCGGGAGGTTGAGTTCGGCGGCGAGGGTGCCGGCGGCGGCGATGGCGGCGGGGGAGAAGTCGAGGCCGGTGACGTCGGCGCCTTGCTGGGCGAGGGTGAGTGTGTCGGCGCCGAAATGGCATTGGAGGTGGAGGATGCGTTTGCCGGCGACGGGGCCGAGCTCGGCTTCCTCGATGGGGTGGAGGCGGCCGCGGCCGGCGCGGAGATCGGCGAGGTCGTAGGCGCGGAGGTGGATGGCGACGCGTTCGTCCCAGTTGGCTCGGTTGGCTTCGCGCCAGGCTTCGGTCATGGGGGGCTCCTTTGGGGGGAGGAGAGCGCGGGGGCGGCTCGTTGCCAAGGGGATGGGGGCCGATTAGCTTCGCGGCAAGGGAGAATTGTCCATGAAGCGCACCGTTGCCCGCCTGCTCGCCGAGAGCCTCGAGGCCCACGATATCGATCTGATCTATTGCGTGCCGGGGGAGAGCTATCTCGGGCTGACCGACGCGATTTCGGACATGAACCGATTGCGGCTGATCGTGTGCCGGCATGAGGGCGGGGCGGCGTTCATGGCGGTGGCCGATGGGCGGATGCGCGATCGGGCCGGCGTGTGCGTGGTGTCGCGCGGGCCGGGGCTGGCGAATGCGATGGTGGCGCTGCACACGGCGTATCACGATGCGACGCCGCTGGTGATTTTGATCGGGCAGGTGGAGCGGAAGGATTTCGGGCGGCTGGCGTTGCAGGAGCAGAATTATTCCAAGCTGCTGGCTGACATCACCAAGTCGGTGATCGAGGTGAATGAGCCGGTGATGGCGTCGGAAGCGATCGCGCGGGCGTTTCATATCGCGGAGAGCGGGACGCCGGGGCCGGTGGCGGTGATTCTGCCTGAGGATATTTTTGACGAGCCTGGCGATTTCCCGGTGGATCAGCCGCGGCCGCGCCCTTATGCGGGGCCGCGGACGCAGGATGTGGATCGGCTGGCGGCGATGATTGCGGCGGCGGAGCGGCCGCTGGTGTGGGTGGGCACCGCGCTGGTTTCGGAGGCGGTGGATGGCGGGGCGGCGACGCGGGATCTGAAGCGGTTGGCGGAGGAGTGGGTGTTGCCGGTGAGCCCGACGCATCGGCGGCCGCATCTGTTCGATGCCAATCATCCGAACTATGGCGGGTATATGGGCATACGCGTGCCGAAGGATCTGATCGGGGAGATGCAGAAGGCGGATCTGCTGATTTCGCTGGGCGAGCGGATTACCGATTCGGTCAGTCAATCATATACGTTCCCGACGGCGCCGCAGCCGCAGTTGCCGCTGGTGCATGTGTGGCCGGATGCCAATGAGGTCGGGCGGGTGTGGCGGCCGGAGCTGGGCATGGCGTGCGATCCGCATGCGGTGATCCAGGCGCTGCTGGCGCGCGGCGCGCCGGCGGATGCGGGGAAGCGGAAGGGGTGGGTCGGCGGGCTGAATGCGATCCATCGGCGGCTGATGGCGGCTGAGTGGGCGCCGACCAGCGATGGGGTGAACTTTGCAGCGGTGGTCTGCGAGATTGGCAAGCATCTGGCCGACGATGCGGCGGTAACGTCGGATGCGGGGAATTTTTCGAGCTTCATTCATCGCTATATCGGGTTCAAGCCGGGGCAGATGTTCCTGGCGTCTGTGGTGGGCGCGATGGGCGCGGGGGTACCGATGGCGGTGGCGGCGGCGCTGCGGCGGCCGGGGCAGCAGGCGGTGGCGTTTGTCGGCGATGGCGGGGCGTTGATGACCGGCAACGAGCTGGCGACGGCGCGGCGCTATGGGGTGAACCCGATTATCGTGGTGAGCGACAACAAGACCTATGGCACGATCGGGATGCATCACATCAACCGCTATCCCGGACGGCCGTATCATGCGGCCACCGATCTGGAGAATCCGGATTTCGCGCTGTGGGCGAATGCGTTCGGCGCGGAGGGGATTACCATCAGCAGCGAGGCGGAGGCGGGGCCGGCGATCGCGCGGGCATTCGCGGTGAAGGATCGGCCGGTGGTGGTGCATGTGCATAGCTCGGCGGAGCAGATGAGCGCCTGGCGGCGCAAGTCCTGACATTCAGAGAACGGAAAGAACAAAGATGAGCACATTGACACTTCCGACGGCAGCACCTGAGCAGGTCGGGCTTTCGTCGGCGCGGCTGGGCACGCTGTCGAGCGTGCTGCGCGAGCGGACGGCGAGCGGGCATATCCCGGGCGCGGTGGCGCTGGTCGTACGCAACGATAGGCTGGCCTATTACGAGAGCTTCGGAAGGCGCGATCCGCTGGCCGCGGATCCGATGACGAAGGACGGTATCTTTCGTATCTATTCGATGACGAAGCCGATCGTGTCGGTGGCGGTGATGATGCTGTGGGAGGAGGGGCGGATCATGCTCTCCGACCCGATTGCCAAGTATATTCCAGAGTTCGCGACGCAGACCGTGTTGGGCGACGATGGCACCCTGACGGCGGCGCATTCGCCGACGACGGTGCAGGATCTGCTGCGGCATACCTCAGGCCTGACCTATGAGTTTCGCGGCAACCGGGCGGTGCACAAGGCGTATATCGACGCCAAGATCTATCGCACCGGCCAGAGCAATGCGGACCAGGTGGCGACGCTGGCGGGGTTGCCGCTCGATTTCCATCCGGGGACGCGGTTTGAATATAGCCGCTCGACCGATGTGCTGGGGCGGCTCGTCGAGGTGGTGTCGGGCAAGACGCTGGGGGCGTTCCTGAAGGAGCGCATCCTCATGCCGCTGGGCATGAACGACAGCGGATTTCACGTTCCGGAAGCGGATCTAGGGCGGCTTGCTGGCGGGCATGCGAACGATCCGGATACGGGGGTGCCGGTGCCGCTGCTGAATGTCAGCAAGCCGGTGACGTTCGAATCGGGCGGGGGCGGCATGGTGTCGACCACGATGGATTATGCGCGCTTCCTGCAAATGCTGAGCAACAACGGTACGCTGAACGGAACCCGGCTGCTGGGACGCGCGACGATTGAACTGATGACCAACGATCACCTGGGCGAAATCCCGCGGCCGGCCGATATGGTGGCGCCGGGATTCGGGTTCGGGCTCGGCTTCTGCGTGCGCATGGCCGCGGGCATGGGCGTGATGCCAGGGGCGGTCGGGCAGTACTACTGGGGCGGCATGGCGGGAACGACATTCTGGGTCGATCCGAAGGAACGGCTGTTTGCCGTGCTGATGATCCAGGCGATTGGGCAGCGGAATATTTACCGGGAACTGTTCCGCAATCTCGTCTACTCGGCGATTGCAGATTAAGAGGCTCCGCCGTCCAGGGGCCGAGGGGCCCCTGGACCCCACATTATCTCTCGGCTGCGGCGAGGACCTTCAGTTGATAACGCCTTCCTGATTCAAAGGCGAGCTGATCGCGACCCATGGTATCAGTCTTGGTTTCGCGCGCCGCAGTCAATTGATTCGGGGGACTGCACGGAGTTGGTGCCGGGCGTATGGCATTTCTGGGCTTCGCCCGGCTCCGCCGCAAGATCGTGGGATGTCGACTGAAGGCTATTGATCCAACCAGGAGCGTGATGGGTTCCAAGGTCCTCTCGGCCCTTGGCCGGCTGAGCGCCTTCCTTGCCCTTCAGTGCTTATACGACGGATCCGTATCATCCAGGATCCGCTTTAGTTCCTCGAAGTGCGCGACATCAGCGCCGACGTAGGCGTCCCAGCCGCGGGCGGTGGTTTCGGCGAGGTCGTGGGGCATGATGTTGAGCGGCTGGCCGGTGGAGCGGGCGAGGACGAGGGTTTGGCAGGCGCGTTCAAGGTAATAGAGGTCATCGAAGGCGGCGGCGATGCTGGTGCCGATGACGGTGACGCCGTGGTTGCCCATCATCATGCGTTTATGGTTGCCCATGGCGTTGGCGATGCGCTCGCCTTCGGCGACGTCGTCGGCGATGCCGCCGAAGTTACGGTCGATGGCGATGCGGTTGTAGTAGCGGGCGGTGTTTTGCTCGATGGGAGGGATCGAGGGGTCTTGCAGGGCGGCGACGGCGGTGGCGTAGGGCGAGTGGACGTGCAGGGCGCAGCGGGCCAGGGGGAGCTTGGCGTGAATGCGGCCGTGGATGGACCAGGCGGAGGCGTCGGGGGCGTCGGGGCGGTTCATGGTGTCGGGGTCGTTGGCGTCGAGGAGGAGGCGTTCGCTGGCGCGGATGCGGCCGAAGTGGCGCCATTTGGGGTTGATGAGGAATTTGCTGCCATCGGGGGAGACGGCGGCGCTGAAGTGGTTGGCGATGGCTTCGTGCCAGTTGAATAGGGCGGCGAGGCGGAAGGCGGCGGCGAGGTCGACGCGGAGTTGCCACTCGTCGGTGGTGGCGGTGGTGGCGAGGCGTTGATCGTCGGGCATGGCGGGGCTCCCCAGGGGTGGTGGGGGATCGTGCCATGGGCGGCGGCCGTGGGGAACCCGCGTGATTGACGGCGCCTGATTGACGACGGGGGCGCGATGGCTTTCTCTGCCGCGGCCGTTTGGTGGAGGAACGCATGAGCGACGATCGCGACGAGGCCCTGGGATTTGCGCCGGATTACGACGCGCCGGTTCCGTACATGCAGCGCACCCGGGAGTATTACAAGGCGATCGGCTATACGACGCCGTATCGCTGGGCGCATCATCTGAGCGCGCCGTTCACGCGGCTGGCGAAGCCCTTGGCGCAGGCGCGGGTGACGATCATCACGACGGCGGCGCCCTATCAGCCGGACAAGGGCGACCAGGGGCCGGGGGCTGCGTATAACGGCAGCGCGAAGTTCTACAAGGTGTATGGCGGGGATACGTCGGCGAGCCATGATCTGCGGATTTCCCATATCGGCTACGACCGCAAGCACACGACGGCGACGGATAGCGGCACCTGGTTTCCGCTGCCGGCGCTGCTGCGCCTGGCAGCGTCGGGGCGGGTGGGGTCGGTCGCGCCGCACTTCTTCGGGGCGCCGACGAACCGCAGCCACCGGGTGACGATGGATACGGATGCGCCGGAGATCCTCGAGCGCTGCCGGGCGGATGGGGTGGATGCGGCGGTGATCGTGCCGAACTGCCCGGTTTGTCACCAGACTGCGAGCCTGACGGCGCGGCATCTGGAGGCGAACGGCATTCCGACGGTGGTGATGGGCTGCGCGAAGGATATCGTCGAGCATGCCGCGGTGCCGCGGTTCCTGTTCAGCGATTTCCCGCTGGGCAATTCGGCGGGCAAGCCGCACGAGGTCGAGACGCAGGATTTCACGTTGGAGCTGGCGTTGCGGGTGCTGGAATCCGCGATCGCGCCGCAGACGACGGTTCAGTCGCCGTTGCGGTGGAATGCGGATGGGCTGTGGAAGCTGGACTATCTCAACCTCGAGCAGATCGGGGCGGAGGAGTTGGCGAAGCGGCGGGCGGAGTTCGATCGGCAGAAGGAGCTGGCGCGGGTCAATCGTGTGGTCGCGGCTTAGGAGGAACGAGCGATGACCCGGCCGTTCGAGGGCGTGCGCATTCTGGATTTCACCCAGGTTCTGGCGGGGCCCTATGCGAGTTTCCAGCTGGCGTTGCTGGGCGCTGACGTGATCAAGGTGGAGCGGCGGGAAGGGGAGGACGCGCGGCGGACGCCGCTGTCGCGCGAGTGGGCCGAGCGGGGGATGGCGTCGGGCTGGATGGCGGTGAACGGCAACAAGCGGAGCCTGACGCTTGATCTGCAGAAGCCGGAGGCGCGCGAGATCATCCGGCGGATGGTGATCGATGCGGATGTGGTTATGGAGAATTTTCGACCGGGCGTGATGGATCGGCTGGGGCTGGGGTATTCAGATCTGTCGGAGATCAATCCGCGGTTGATCTGGTGCTCGATCAGCGGCTTCGGGCAGACTGGGCCCGATCGGCTGGAGGCCGGGTATGACGGAAAGATCCAGGCGATGTCTGGCATCATGGCGATTACCGGGCATGAGGAGATGGGCCCGACGCGGGCGGGGTTCGCGGCGTGCGACATTCTTTCGGGCATGACGGCAGCGTTTGCGGTGTCGTCGGCGCTGTATCAGCGGACGCACACGCATCGCGGGCAATTCATCGACGTGTCGATGCTGGAGGCGACACTGGGGTTTCTGCCGGGGCAGGTGGCGGATTTTACGGTGGCGGGGCATCGGCAGAAGCAGTCGGGCAACCAGGCGGTGAGCCGGCGGCCGACGGCGAATCTGTTCAAGGCGCGCGATGGGTATGTGCTGCTTGCGGTGAACAGCGAGAAGCAATACCGCTGCCTGATGGAGGCGCTGGGGCGGGCGGATACGTTCGACGATCCGCGGTTCGCCGACTGGTTCCTGCGGCAGCAAAACGAACAGGCGCTGCGGGCGATCATCGAGGCGGTGCTGGCGACGGACGATGCGAAGAGCTGGGAGGGGCGGCTGAATGCGGCTGGCGCGCCGTGTGCCTCGATCTGGAAGGTTGAGGAGGTGATCGAGCATCGGCAGATCCAGGCGCGCAACGTGTTGCAGACGGTGGACAGCCCTTATGGCCCACTGCGGTTCATGGGCAGCGGGTTCCAGATGGCGCATGGTGGCGGGCGGCTCGATACGGTGGCGCCGGCGCTGGGCAGCAGCACGGATGCGTTGCTGGAAGAGTATGGCTATACGGAAGGCGAGATTGCGAAGCTGCGCGATGGCCAGGTGGTCTGAGCGGCGCACGCTGAGGAGAGAGTGATGGGTCTGGCGAAGCGGTTGGAGCGGGCGCTGGCGGAGGTGCCGCATCGCTATGCCGGGCCGGGTGGCGCGGTGGCGGTGTTGCGCGCGGACGAGGTGCTGGCGCGGCGGACCTGGGGCTGGGCGGATGCCGAGCGGCGGATTGCGTTCACGCCGCAGAGCCTGTTTCGCATGTGTTCGATCACCAAGCAGTTCACCTGCGCAGTGATGCTGGATCAGTTTCCCGATCCGACGGTGCTGCAGGATGATCTGCGGCGGATGCTGCCGCGGCTGGAGGTTGCGGCGCCGGAGGTGGTGCATCTGGCGCATAACCAGTCGGGCTTTCGCGACTACTGGGCCACGGCGATGCTGAGCGGGGCGCCGGTGGAAGGGGTGTTCACGGATGCGGATGCGCGGGCGCTGATCGGGCGGACGCGGACGCTGCATTTCGAGCCTGGCACGCGGTATTCGTATTGCAATCAGAATTTCCGCATTCTCTCGGATATCGTTCAGGAACGGACCGGGCGGAGCTATGCCGAGCTGTTGCGCGCGCGGGTTTTCAACCCGGCGGGAATGCCGCTGGCGATCCTGGCGGCGGAGGGTTCGGCGCTGCCGGATGGCACGGTCGGCTATGAGGGTTCGCTCGAGGGCGGATTCCGGGTGGCGGTGAACAACATCAACTGGACCGGGGATGCTGGGCTTGGCGCGAGCCTGGACGATATGATCGCGTGGGAAAAATTCATCGATGCATCAAGGGATGATGCGGATTCGTTGTATGGCCGGATTGCGCGGCCGGTGGCGTTCAAGGATGGGGCGCCGGCGTTCTACGGGTTCGGGTTGGCGCGCGGGAAGCTGCATGGGCAGGTGATTGTTTCGCATGGTGGCGGGCTTCGGGGCTGGCGGAGTTTCCGCTTCTATGCGCCCGAGACGCGGATCTCGATCGTTGCCATGTTTAATCATATGGCTGACCCGCGGGCGGCGGCGGCGGAGCTATTCGCGGCCATACTCGATGTGCCGGCGAGTGTGCCGCCGGTGGTGGCTGATCCCGGCTGGGATGGGCGGTATATCGAGCCGGAGACCGGGATCGCGGTGCGGCTCGACATGCAGGAGGACCGCAACATCAAGATGCAGTATGGGTCGGGGCCGGAGATGCTGTCGGCGGTGGCGGAGAAGGAGTTCGCCGGCGGCGGGCGGCTCTACGAGAAAGACGGCGCGCTGTGGATGGACCGGGCGGTGGACCACCAGTCGACGGCGCTGGGCAAGGTGAGCGGCGCGCCGGCGGAGGATATTGCGGGGTCGTATCGCTCTGTGGAGCTCGAGGCGACGCTGACCTGCGTGTCGGCGGGCGGTGTGCTGTATGGGGCGTTTTCGGGCGATCTCGGCAAGGGGGAGATGCAGAAGCTGCTGCCCTATGCCGAGGATATCTGGTTGCTGCCCTGCGCGCGGGCGCTCGACTTCTCGCCGCCGGGGGACTGGACGGTGCATGTGCGGCGCGATGCGGCCGGCGCGGTGCGCGGACTCGAAATCGGCTGTTGGCTGGCGCGGCGCGTCGCGTTCGATCGCGTCTGACATTTTTGACGGAGGATGATCATGGGCACACGTGACGGCGCCATCGGGCGCGCGCGGGAGTTTTTCGACAGCGGCAGGTTTCGCGACCGGTTGGCCGATCTCGTTGCAATTCCGTCAACGTCGCAGGACCCAGGGCATGAGGCGGATGTGCATCGCTATCTCGATACCGGTATTCGACCCTGGGTGGAGCGGATGGGGTTCACGGTGAAGCTGCACGCCAATCCGAAGCCGGGGTTTGGGCCGATCCTGACGGCGGAGCGCATCGAGGATCCGGCGCGCCCGACCGTGCTGACCTACGGGCATGGCGACACGGTGCGCGGGCTCGAGGATCAGTGGGACGCCGGGCTGACGCCGTGGGTGCTGGTGGAGCAGCCGGACCGTTGGTACGGCCGGGGCACGGCGGACAACAAGGGGCAGCATGCGATCAATCTCACCGCGCTCGAGCAGGTGCTGGAGGAGCGCGGGGGCAAGCTTGGGTTCAACGTGAAGCTGGTGCTGGAGACCAGCGAGGAGCGCGGCTCGCTGGGGTTGCGCGAGTTTATTGCCGGTCATGCCCAGGAGCTGGCCGCCGACGTGTTGATTGCCTCCGACGGGCCGCGGGTGGCGGCCGATACGCCGACGCTGTCGACGGGGACGCGGGGAACATTTCATTTCGATTTGGTGCTGGACGTGCGGCCGGGCGGGGTGCACTCGGGCAACTGGGGCGGCATGACGACCGATCCGGCGATCGTGATGGCGCATGCGATCGGGGCGATCGCGGATCGCAACGGCAAGATCCTGGTGCGCGACTGGCTGCCGCGCAACGGCATGCCGGCGGCCGTGCGCTCGGCCCTGGTGGGGTGCGAGTTGCACAGCGAGGCTTCGGCGACGATCGATCCGACCTGGGGTGAGCCCGGGTTCACGGCGGCGGAGAAGGTGTTTGGCTGGACCAGCTTCATCGTGCTGGCGATGGTGTCCGGGCGGCCGGAGAATCCTGTGAACGCGGTGGCGCCGAATGCGCGGGCGCATTGCCAGATCCGCTACACCGTCGACAGCGATCCGGCGATTTTTGAATCGGCGCTGCGGGCGCATCTGGATGCACAGGGCTTTGCGGACATCAAGATCGAGAACGCCGGCATGCGCATGCCCGCGAGCCGGACGAGCCCGGACGATCCCTGGGTGAAATGGACTGTGGGTTCGATGGAGAAATCGTTGCAGCGGCGGGTGCAGGTGATTCCGAATAGTGGTGGTGGGCTGCCTGGGGATGTGTTCGTCGATTTTCTTGACGTGCCGCTGGTGTGGATTCCGCATAGCTATAACGGATGCAAGCAGCACGGGCCGAATGAGCATTTCCTGATCGCGCCGGCGCGCGAGGGGATCGCGGCCTATGCGGGCATCTGGTGGGATCTCGGCGAGGCGGCTACGCCGGCGGTGAAGCCGCGCGGCTGATCGCTACGCCGGCGCGCGCAGCAGGGCGTCGACGGCGGAGATCATGTGGATGACGGGCATCGCCCAGAGCCGTGTCGAGCCTTGCTCGGGCGGGGCTGTGGCGAGTTCGCGGCCGGCGACGGCGTCGTAGGGCAGGGAGCAGGCGGCGGCGAGTGTTCGGAAGCACCAGTTCACCCAACCATCCATGTGGAGTTCGAGCAGGCGGCAGCCGGCGTTGGCGTAGACGATATTGGCGAGGCCGGCGCCGTGTGGAGCTACGATGGCTTCGGCCGCGGCGAAGAGAGCGATCTGCTCGGCGAGGGAATGCGCTTCGAGCTGGATGGGCACGAAGCCGTGGCCGGCGAGGGCGGCTATGACCTCATCTTCATTGACGAGGCAGCGATAGGCGCCGACGCGGCGGTCGGCGGCACGGCGATCGATATAGATGCGGGCGGGAAGGCCGGTAGGGCCGGGCGGGGCGGCCGACCTAAGGCGATGGAAATACGGCCGCAACATGGGGTGAGGCCGGTGGAATCCGGTCATGGTCCAGGGGACGATGAGCTTCTCGATGTGGACGATGCCGTCGGCGGCGATGCCGCGCAGGAGGCGCTCGTCGGCGAGGCTGGTGAGGTCGAAGCCGTCACGCTGGATGAGCGTCAAGTGGCGGGGCAACAACACGCCGGGGATGTCGTCCAGGATCGCGTCGCTGACGGCGGCCAGGCGGCCGAGGCCCTCGAGGGTCCAGTGATAGTAGTTGGCGTAATTGCCGCCGAGCAGGCTGAGCCAGGTGCCGGGGAGGTCGCGGATGGCGTCACGCGGGGGCAGGCGGATGCCGTCGCCGATGCGTTCGTAGTGTTGAAGCTGTGGGTCGGTCTGCTGCAGCGTGTCGGCGACGACCCAGTCGTCGGCGGCGATGATGCCGGCATCGCTGTGAACGAGGACGTCCTCGAAGGTGAGCAGCCAGGGGGTGACGGAGCGGTAGGACGGGGTGTTCCAGGGAAGGTCGGGCGGGATTTCCTTGGCGATGGCGAGGCCTTCGAACATGTGGTGGCCGACCGCCAGAGGGGGGAGGGTGACGTCGACGGCCGGTGCGATCGGACGGGCGGCGATATGGCGCCGCGTGCCGGGATCCTGGTCGTGCAGGAGGTCGGTCGTGGTGCGCCGGCGCAGTGTGTGTCCATCCGTCATCGAGACTCCTCAAGCGCCAGAGCGGCAAATACGGGAGCGGGCAGGCTCGGGACGTCGTTGTAGACGCAGGCGGCGCAGCCTGCCAGCCGTCCTATTGAGTGCCTGGCTGCGTCGCGAGGCGTGGGTCCGCGCGCTTGAGCGCCTGGTCCACGGCGCCAAGGATGTGCAAAACGGAAACCGCCCAGGGTCGGGCATGCACAGGTTCGCCCGCGGTGCCGGGCAGGGTACGGCCCAAAGCGCAGTCGTAATCGAGCGCACAGACGGCCGCGAGGTGACGGAAGCACCAGTGCACCCATGAGTCGGAGTGGATCTCGATCACACTGGTCCCAGGGCGCGCGAAGACGAGATTGGCGAGTCCGGCGCCGTGCGGGGCAACGATGATGCGCGCCTGGTTGAAGAGGGTGATCTGCTCGGCGAGGCCGAGGGCCTCCAGGCGAACCGGCATGAAATCGAGCCGTTCCAGCGCGGAAACCAGCTCGTCTTCGTTGACCATGCGGCGATTATTGCTGCCGCGTCGGTCGATATAGACACGCTCGGGCCAAGTGCGCGCGGCGGGATGAGCCAGGCTTGGCCAACGGCAGAAGGTCCTGGGCAGCAGCCGATGCGGGCGGTGATCGCAGGATAGGCTCCACGGCACCACGAACCGTTCGACCCTCAGCAGGCTGCCGGGACCGACCATGCGCATGGGCAGACGGTCGGCGAGTCCGGTGTGGGCGAAACCTTCGAGCTGGAAGGCGCGCTGCAGCACCGGAGCCAGCACGCGATCGCACGCCGCGAGGGTCGCATCGTCGGCTGCGCCGAGGCGGCCGATCGTGTCGAGCGTCCAGTGAAAATAGTTCCCGTGGTTGAAGTTGAGCAGGCTGAGGCTCGCGCCTGGCAGGTCGGTCGCGGGTCCGTCGGCTTCGAGAAAGATCGCGCCGCCGTCCTCGCGGTAGCGATGCTCGGCCGGGTTGGTCTGTAGCAGGGTGTCCTCGACCACGGTGTCGCCGATGACGACGATGCCGGCCTCGCCGAAGACCAGGGCGTCATGAAAGGTGCAGACCCAGGCTGCGACGGACTCGTAGGAGTCGTCCTGCCAGCGGGTCCCGTCGGGATGTTGCGTGATCTTCCCGTGGGCGAGGACGTGCCGGCCTGTTGGCAGGGGCGGCAGGGGGATGCGGGCGGCGGGAGCGATCAGGCGGCCCTGGGCCGGCGCGCGCGATGGATCCGCGGCGCCGGCATTGAGGAGGCTGATCAGGGACTGGCGGCGAAAGGGTCCGAGCAGCTGCACGGCCGCCCGGCCCGCCGGTCAGGCGGTGCGGTCGCCGCCGCCGTGCAGCGCTGCCTGGGCGGCGGCGAGGCGGGCGACGGGGACGCGGTAGGGGCTGCAGGAGACGTAGTCGAGGCCGACCTGTTCGCAGAAGGCGATGGAGGCGGGGTCGCCGCCATGCTCGCCGCAGATGCCGAGCTTGAGGCCGGGCTTTTTCGCCCGCCCGCGTTCGGCAGCCATCTGCACCAGCGCGCCGACGCCTTCGACGTCGAGCGAGACGAAGGGGTCCTTCTCCAGGATCCCCGCTTCGACATAGGCGGGGAGGAACTTGCCGGCATCGTCGCGCGACAGGCCGAAGGTGGTCTGGGTGAGGTCGTTGGTGCCGAAACTGAAGAAGTCGGCGACTTCGGCGATGCTGCCGGCGGTGATGGCGGCGCGGGGGAGCTCGATCATGGTGCCGATCGAGTAGTCGATGGTTGTGCCGGTCTCGGCGAACACTTCGGCCGCGACCTTTTCGATCTGGGCGCGGGTGATCTCGAGCTCCTTCCGCACGCCCACGAGCGGGATCATGATTTCGGGGACGGGGGCGCTGCCGGTTTCCTTGGCGATGGCGATGGCGCCCTCGAAGATGGCGCGCGCCTGCATTTCGTAGATCTCGGGGTAGGTGATGCCGAGGCGGCAGCCGCGATGGCCGAGCATCGGGTTGGCTTCGGCAAGTTCGGCGGCGCGGCGGCGCATGCTCTCGAGGTCGCTGCCCAGGGCCTCGGCAACGTCGGCCAGTTCGGCGTCGGCGTGCGGCAGGAACTCATGCAGCGGTGGATCGAGCAGGCGGATGGTGACCGGCATGCCCGCCATGATGCGGAAGAGATCCACGAAATCCTTGCGCTGGAACGGCAGCAGCTTGGCGAGCGCGGCGCGGCGGCCGCGTTCGTCGCCGGACATGATCATCTGGCGGACGGCGCCGATGCGCTCGGGGTCGAAGAACATGTGCTCGGTGCGGCACAGGCCAATGCCCTCGGCGCCGAATTTTTTCGCGGTTTCGGCATCGAGCGGGGTTTCGGCGTTGGTGCGGACCTTGAGGCGGCGCGTCTTGTCCGCCCAGGCCATGAGCGTCGCGAAATCGTCGCTCATCAGGGGCTCGATCATGGCCACCGAGCCGATGAAGACCTCGCCGGTGGCGCCGTCGAGGGTGATGGTGTGGCCGGCGCGGACGAGCTTGCCGCCGGCGGTCAGCGTCTGGGCGCCGTAGTCGATGGAGATGCCGCCGGCGCCGGCGACGCAGGGGCGGCCCATGCCGCGGGCGACCACGGCGGCGTGGCTGGTCATGCCGCCGCGGGTGGTGAGGATACCGCGGGCGGCGTGCATGCCGTGGATGTCCTCGGGCGAGGTCTCGATGCGCACCAGGATGACGGCCTCGCCCTTGGCGGCGCGGGCCTCGGCCTCATCGGCGGAGAAGACGACGGTGCCATTGGCCGCACCCGGGCTGGCGGGCAGGCCCTTGGCGAGCAGCTTGCGGTCGGCCTTGGGGTCGAGCGTGGGATGCAACAGCTGGTCGAGCGAGGCGGGATTGACGCGCAGGACGGCTTCCTTGTGGTCGATCAGGCCCTCGTTGGCCATGTCGACGGCGATGCGCAGGCTGGCCGCCGCCGTGCGCTTCCCGTTTCGGGTTTGCAACATGTAGAGCGTGCCGGACTGCACGGTGAACTCGATGTCCTGCATGTCCTTGTAGTGGCGCTCGAGCCGGGCGCGGATGTCCATCAGCTGGGCATAGGCGGCGGGCATGGCCTTTTCCATCGAGGTCTCGCCCGGCTTGGCCTTGGCCTCGGCCATCGGCTGCGGCGTGCGGATGCCGGCGACGACGTCCTCGCCCTGGGCGTTCACCAGGTATTCGCCGTAGAAGATGTTCTCGCCGGTCGACGGATCGCGGGTGAAGCAGACGCCGGTGGCGCAGTCGTTGCCCATGTTGCCGAAGACCATGGCTTGCACGTTGACGGCTGTGCCCCAGTCGGCGGGGATGTCGTGCAGGCGGCGATAGGTGTTGGCGCGCGGGTTCATCCAGCTGCCGAACACCGCGCCGATGGCGCCCCACAGCTGCTCCTCGGGATCGAGCGGGAAGGGTTTTCCCGTCTCGCTGCGGATCATTTCCAGATAGGCGTGGGCGACGCGGTGCCAGTCCTGCGAGGTCAGCGCGGTGTCCTCGGTGACGCCGGCTTCCATCTTGGTGTGCTCGATGATGTCCTCGAAGCGGTGATGGTCGACGCCGAGGACGACGCCGCCATACATCTGGATGAAGCGGCGGTAGGAGTCCCAGGCGAAGCGGCTGTCGCCGGACATTTCGGCGAGGCCCTCGACGGTGGCGTCGTTGAGGCCGAGGTTCAGCACGGTGTCCATCATGCCGGGCATCGAGACACGGGCGCCGGAGCGCACGGAGACCAGGAGGGGCTTGTGCTTGTCTCCGAACTTGAGGCCGACGGCTGCCTCGATCCGGTGCAGCGCCTCGCGCACCTGGGCCTTCAGCTCGGCGGGATAGGCGTGGTCGTTGGCGTAGAAGGCGGTGCAGACCTCGGTGGTCAGCGTGAATCCGGGGGGGACGGGCAGGCCGATATTGGCCATCTCAGCGAGATTGGCGCCCTTGCCGCCCAGGAGGTTGCGCATGTCCGCGCGGCCCTCGTTGTGACCGGCGCCAAAACTGTACACCCATTTGGTCATGACGGCTGAAAACTCCTTGGTAGTAAGACAAGGCCAGGGCGCTGCCCTGGACCCGCCAAGGGCCTAGCCCTTGGAACCCGGAAAACTATACGCCTCGCCTAGCCCTCGATCCGCGCGAAATCGGCGACCTGGCTCATCACAGTACGCACGCGTGCGAGCAAAGCGAGGCGATTGAGCCGCACCGGGCCGCGCGCGTCATTGACCGTGACCTCATTGAAGAAAGCATCAAGAAACGGCCGCAATGCGGCGAATTCCGCCATCGCGGCGCCAAATTTCTCGCCGGCCAGCAGGGCGGTGACCGCGGGCTCCGCGCGATCGAGCGCGGACGCCAACGCGGTCTCCTCGGCGGCCTCGAGCAGGGCCGGATCGATCGGACGGTCGTGCGAACCGTCCTTCTTCTCTTCTATGCGCAGGATGTTGGCGGCGCGCTTGTAGCCGGCGAGCAGGTTGGCGCCGTCCTCGGTGCCGAGCATCTCGGCGACGGCCTCGCTGCGGGCGAGCAGTCGGGTGAGATCGTCGTCGAGCCCGGTGCCGAGCACGGCATTCAGCACGTCGTAGCGGGCGCCCTCGGTGCGGAGCTGGACGCGCAGGCGTTCGGCGAGGAAGGACAGCACCTCCTCCACATCGAGCGCCTCGGGCTGCTGCGCCCCGGCGGCGGCGATGAGGGCGCGCAGCGGCAGGCGCAGATGACGTTCGCGGATGATGCGGATGACGCCCAAGGCGGCGCGGCGCAGCGCGTAGGGGTCGCCCGAGCCGGTCGGCTTCTCGCCAATGGCGAAGAAGCCGGCGAGCAGGTCGAGCTTGTCAGCGAGTGCGGCGGTGATGGCGACCACGTGTTCCGGCACGTCGTCGGTGGGTCCCTTCGGCGCGTAGTGGTCGCGGATGGCTTCGGCGACGCAGGCGTCCTCGCCGTCGTGGATGGCGTAGTAGCCGCCCATGACGCCCTGGAGCTCAGGGAACTCGCCGACCATGCCGGTGGTGAGATCGGCCTTGGCGAGCAGAGCGGCGCGCTCGGCCTGGGCGGGGTCGGCCTTGGTGTAACCCGCCAGCACGCCGGCGAGGCGGACCAGACGGCGGACACGGTCGCCCTGCGAGCCGAGCTTGGCATGGAAGGTGACGGCATCCAACGCGGCGACCCTGCTTTCCAGGCGACGCGTGCGGTCGAGATCCCAGAAATGCCGGGCATCGGCGAAGCGCGCCCGGAGCACGCGCTCGTTTCCGGCGATGATCGCGCGGCCGCCGTCGATCGCGGCGATGTTCGACACGAAGGCGAAGAACGGCGCCGCGCCGAAGGCGCTCCGAAGCGCGAAATAGCGTTGGTTCACCCGCATCGACACCTGCATGACCTCCGCCGGGAGGTCCATGTAGGCGGCATCGATCGCGCCAATGAGCGGCACGGGAAACTCGACGAGACCGGTCACTTCGTCGAGCAGGCCGGGGTCGTCGACGACGGCGAGGCCCTTGGTGGCGGCGAGGTCCCGCAACCCATCAGCGATGAGTTTGCGGCGCTCGGCGGCGTCGACGAACACACGCCGGGCCCGCAGCTTCTCCGCCCAGTCCGCACACGACGAAACGGCGAATTCCCCCGGCGAGAGGAAGCGATGCCCCTCGGTCAGGTTGGACGAGACCAGGCCATGCCCATCGTCATCCCCCTCGCGCAGATCGAACGGCACCACGGCGCCATCGAGCAGGCAGGTGATCCGGCGCAGCGGCCGCACCCAGGTGAAGGCGCTCGAGCCGCCCCAACGCATCGACTTCGGCCAGGGGAACTTGCGCAGCACGGCCGGAACCGTGGCGGCAATCAGCGCCGCGGCATCGATGCCGGGGACGCGCTTGTCGAGCACCCAGAAATCGCCGTCCTCGCGCAGCTGGTCCTGGGTGGCGCCGTGCTTGCGCAGGAAGCCGGCGAGGGCCTGCTCGGGCGCGTTGCGCCGGGGGCCGCGTTCGCTGCTGCTGCTCTCCGGCACCGAGCCGGCGACGGTGGCCGACAACGCGATGCGGCGGGGGCCGTAGAAGGTGCGAATGGCGGTCGGGGCCAGTGGAGCCAGCGCCTCGCCGAGTGTGCGGGAAAGATCCTCGGCCGCGCGGGACTGCATGCGGGCGGGGATTTCCTCGCTGAAAAGTTCGATGAAAAACTCAGCCACGGGCGGTCTCCCCGGCGACCCAGGCTTCGCAGCAGCCTTTGGCCAGTGTGCGGACGCGGGCGATGTAGCTGGCGCGCTCGGTGACGCTGATGACGCCGCGGGCGTCGAGCAGGTTGAACAGGTGGCTGGCCTTGATGCACTGGTCGTAGGCGGGCAGAGCGAGGCGATGTTCCAGCAGGGCGGCGCATTCGCGCTCGGCGTCCTCGAAGTGGCGGGAGAGCAGGGCGGTGTCGGCGTGTTCGAAGTTGTGGGCGCTGTATTCGCGTTCGGCGCGGAGGAAGATGTCGCCGTATTTGACGCCGTGGCCGTTGAAATCGAGGTCGTAGACGTTCTCGACGTTCTGCACGTACATCGCCAGGCGCTCGAGCCCGTAGGTCATCTCGAAGGAGGGGTGGACGACGGAGATGCCGCCGACCTGCTGGAAATAGGTGAACTGCCCCACCTCCATGCCGTCGCACCAGACTTCCCAGCCGAGGCCCCAGGCGCCTAGGGTGGGGCTCTCCCAGTCGTCCTCGACGAAGCGGAAATCGTGCAGCAGCGGGTCGAGGCCGATGGCGCGGTAGCTGTCGAGCAGCAGCGCCTGGGCATCGGCCGGCGAGGGCTTCATGATCACCTGGTACTGATAGTAGTGCTGCAGGCGGTTGGGGTTCTCGCCGTAGCGCCCATCGGTCGGCCGGCGGCTCGGCTGCACATAGGCTGCGCGCCAGGCGCCCGGGCCGAGGGCGCGGAGCGTCGTCGCCGGATGGAAGGTGCCGGCGCCCATTTCCATGTCGAAGGGCTGGAGGATCACGCAGCCTTGCGCGGACCAGAAAGCGTGCAGCCGCAGGATCAGCTCCTGGAAGCTGGGCGGGGACGAGGAAGCCATGGGCGCCGGTGACCGTTCTGTTTTTTGGTGCGGCGCACAATAAGGCCGCGGCCGGTTCGCAACAAGCCGGACGTGCTGGCGTCGCAGGCTCGGTCATGGAACAGTCCAGCCATGGCACGCGACGGGCTCGACGACGAGGCGATTCGACGGATCCTGGCGGACACACGCCGGGTGGCCCTGCTCGGCGCCTCGGCCAAGCCCGACCGCCCGGCCTACGGCATCCAGGCCCTGCTGCAGCGCATCGGCTACGACGTGACCCCGGTCAATCCCGGCCTCGCCGGACAGGACCTGCTGGGCCGCCGCGTGGTCGCCCGCCTCGATGACGCCGTGCCGCTCGACATGATCGACGTCTTCCGCGCCTCCGCCGCCCTGCCCGGCATCGTCGACGACGCCATCCGCCTCGGCGCCCGCACCCTGTGGACCCAACTCGGCGTGATCGACGAAGCCGCCGCCGAGCGCGCGCGGGCAGCCGGCATCACCGTCGTGATGGACCGCTGCCCCTCCATCGAAATGCGCCGGCTGGGCATTCCCCGCTAGCCGGATATCCAACGTTTAACTTGAACCGAACGGTTGCCGCCGCCACATCGCCGGAAGATCGGCCATGTCAGGCCGTCAGAGAGGGTCCAAACCATGACCAACGAGGAACGCGACCTCATCCAGCAATTCATCGCCCGCGTCGGCGGCGCGCCGGTCGGCAGCGGCTTCGCGGGATCCGTCCCAGCGACCACGCCCGCGCAACCGCCGGTCGACCGCGAGGCCGATGCCTTCATCGCCAGCGAGTTCTCCCGCCTGCCCGAAGCACGCTACCGCATCACCCAGATGGCCTTCGTGCAGGAGCACGCGCTCGCCGAGGCGCAGAACCAGATCAACCGCCTGCAATGGGAACTGCAGAACCTCAAGCAGCAGCAGGCCCAGGCACCGGCGCCGGCCGCCTCGCCCTGGGGCGCCGCCGCCCAGCCGCAGCAGCCGCAACAGGGCTCGCCCGGCTTCTTCGGCGGCATGTTCGGCGGCCGCCAGCAGGCAGCCCCGCCCCCACAGCCGCAATACCAACAGCAACCGCAATACGCTCCGCCGCAGCCGCAATATGCCCCCGGCTACCAGCCCGGCATGTTCCAGCCCCGCGGCTCGGGGTTCCTCGGCTCGGCCCTGACCACCGCGGCCGGCGTCGCCGGCGGCATGGTGGCGGGCAACGCGTTGATGAACCTGTTCTCCGGCAACCACGGCGGCGGTTTCGGCGGCGGAGGCTTCAGCGGTGGCGGCTTCGGCAACCAGGCCTCCGCCATGCCGCTGCCGCCGATCGAACCGCCAGCCGCCGATCCCTATGAAGTCGGCGGCCTGCCGAAGGACACCTCGGGCTGGGGCAACCAGGGCGGCGGCTTCCAATCGCCGGTCGCCGACCAGGGCGGCTGGCAGGACGCGCCGAGCCAGGATTCCAGCGGCGGCGGCTGGGAAGATGCCAGCGGCGGATCGGACGACCCCGACAACAGCTAGTTCGGCGGCGCGGCCAGGCGGGTCCCCCCTTTGCTGTAGACCGATTCCACGGCAAAGTTCGCAGGTGCAGCATAGGCCAGGGACATGAGCGCCACGGGGCGATGGGTGTTGGCGCGGGGAACCGGGTGGCTGCTCGCGGCCCTCGTTGGTGCCAACGCGGCCGCCTGGATCTGGGCCTGGACAGTATTCGGCCATCACCCCGGCCTGATGGGCTCCGCACTGCTCGCTTGGGTGTTTGGCCTGCGCCACGCGGTGGACGCCGACCATATCGCTGCGATCGACAACAGCGTGCGCAAACTGATGCAGGACGGCGGCCGCCCGGTCAGCGTCGGCACCTGGTTTTCGCTGGGCCACGCGACGGTGGTAATCCTGGCAACCCTGGGCATCGCCGCGGTGGGCTCGCTGCTGCAGAACGAAATGGCAGAATTCCGAGAGATCGGTGGGCTGATCGGCACGTTGGTATCCGCGGGGTTCCTGCTCGCCGTCGCCGCCATGAACCTCGGCATCCTGTCGACAACCTGGCGTGCGATGCACGACCGGCGGGCGCCGGACGGCCTGACTGGCTTCGGCGGCGGCCTCTTGTCCCGTATCCTGCGCCCCCTCTTCGGCATCGTCCGGCGCAGCTGGCACATGTATCCGCTCGGGCTGCTCTTCGGCATCGGATTCGACACCGCGACTGAAATCGGCCTCCTCGGCCTCTCCGCCGCGGAGGCCGCCAAGGGTATTTCGCCATGGCAGGTGATGGTATTCCCCGCCCTGTTCACCGCCGGCATGGCCCTCGTCGACACTGCCGATTCGGCGCTGATGGTGGGAGCCTATGGATGGGCTTTTCTCGATCCCATGCGCAAGCTCTGGTACAACCTGACGATCACCACCGCCTCCGTGCTGGTCGCTGTCCTCATCGGTGGGCTCGAACTGCTCGGGCTGCTGGCCGAGCGGTTCAACCTCAACGGCGGCCTATGGTCGCTGGTGACGGCGCTGAACGCAGACATGGCGAATTTCGGCTTCGTCGTGGTGGCGATCTTCGCGCTGAGCTGGGCCGTCTCGGCGGCACTCTATCGATGGAGATGGGCATGACCACGTTCACCGGCTTCCGCCCGGCCGCCACCGCCTTCTTCACGGACCTCGCGGCCAACCAGGAACGCGCCTGGTTCAACGACAACAAACACATTTACGAAACCGAGGTGAAAGCGCCGATGGCCGCGCTGATCACCGACCTCGCCGAGGAACTCGCCCGGCGCAAAATCCCCCTCACCGGCGACCCCGCGAAATCCCTCTTCCGCATCCACCGGGACGTCCGCTTCAGCCGCGACAAGGCCCCCTACAAAACCCATGCCGGCGCCGTGCTCACCCGCGACGGCCGCAAGAACACCCCCGGCCTGCTCTATATCCACCTTGACCCCACCGGCAGCTTCATCGCCGCCGGCTTCTACCACGCCGAGCCGCCTCAACTCGCCCGCATGCGCGACGCCATCGCCTATGGCGTCGAAGACTTCCTCGCCCTCGAAAAACACCTCGACAAAAACGGCCTGGAATTCGACCGCGACGAAAGCCTCGCCCGCCTGCCCCGCGGCTACGACGCCTTCGCCGACAGCCCCGCGGCCTATGCCCTCAAGCTGCGCAATCTGGTCGTCCACCGCCAGATCAAACCGGCAGCCCTGCGCAAACCCAGCCTCGTCACCGACATCGCCGACTTCGCCGCCACAACCCTCAAGCTGCTCGAATGGGGATGGGATGCCTTGGAGTGATGTCGGGGGGAGGGTAAGTAAGGCCAGGGCTCTGCCCCTGGACCCGCCAAAGGCGGGGCCTTTGGAATGCCGTCAATTCAAGGGTTTCCTGAAGAGGGGGCCGACCTCGCTGGTGGTGACGCAGCGGTTGGCCCCCTCTTCAGGAAACCCTTAAGTCCGGGGTTCTAAGGGCCCGGCCCTTAGCGGGGTCCAGGGGCAGAGCCCCGGCCTTGCTTCCTTCCTCCCCGGAGTCACCGCATGAGCTTCCCTACCCCATTCGCGCGCTATGAGTTCGAGGTTTTGCCGGCGTGGATTGATGGCAACAAGCATATGAACATGGGGTACTACACCGTGATGTTCGATCTCGCGACCGACGAGATCTGGGCGGAGCTGGGCATCGGGTTCGACTATAAGCGCGAGCGCGGCTGCGGGACGTTCGCGGCCGAGGCGCATATTGTCTACGAGAACGAGATGTTGCTGGGTGAGCGGGGCGTGGTGCACAGCCGGGTGCTGGGGTGCGACGCCAAGCGGCTGCATGTGACGCATGAGGCGTTTCGCGAGAAGGACGGCAAGCGGGCGGCGGCGCAGGAGTTCATTTTTCTGCATGTGGATCTGGCGATCCGCCGCGTGACGCCCTGGCCGGAGGATATCCTGGCGCGGCTGCGGGAGGCCGAGGCGGCGCATGCGGCGTTGCCACCGCTATCGTGGGTGGGGCGGCGGGTGGCCTTGCCGGTGAAGGTGGCGTCGTGAGCATGCAGGCGCCGTTCACCGGCTATGAGACGGTGGTGAAGCCCGAGTGGATCGACGGCAACGGGCACATGAACCTCGCCTATTACATGGTGATTTTCGACCATGCGCTCGATCTGCTGTGCGCGGCGTGGGATCTCGACTGGCAGTACACGCGGCGGACGAACCACGGGACGTTCGCGGCCGAGACGCACACGATCTACGAGACGGAGCTGATCGAGGGGGATCGGGTGCGGGTGGAGTCGTGGGTGTTGGCGGCGGATGCCAAGCGGGTGCATGTCGGCCAGGAGATCCACCGGATATCGGATGGCGCGCGGGCCTGCTGCTGGGAGGCGGTGATGCTCCATGTCGATCTCGGTGTCCGCAAGGTCGTCCCCTTCCCGCCGGCGCAGATGGCGGCGATCCGGGCGACGGCGGAGGCCCATGCGGCGGCCGGATTGCCGGACTGGATCGGCCGCAAGGTGCAGATGAAACGCTGAGGCGCGTGGCGCGCGGATGACGCCGGGCGGCGATCCGGGGTAGGAAGCAGAATGCCTTTCGATGACAGCCTCCCCCGGCGTGGGGGCACGGTGCCGCGGACGGATCGCCAGGTGGCGATCTGGCTGTTCGCGATGTGCGGCATGATCCTGGTGATGATCGGCCTCGGCGGCGCCACCCGGCTCACCGGGTCCGGCCTGTCGATCATGGAATGGGCCCCGATCATGGGCACCCTGCCGCCGCTGAGCGAGGCGGAGTGGCAGCGCCTGTTCGCGCTCTACCAGAAGATCCCGCAATACGAGCTGATCAACAAAGGCTTCGGCATCGCCGGGTTCAAGGAGATCTTCTGGCTCGAATGGGGACACCGGCTGTGGGGCCGGCTGATCGGGCTGGCTTTCCTCGGGCCGCTGGTCTGGTTCACCTGGCGCGGCGCGATCGGCCGCCGGATGCTGCCGCGGCTGGCAGTGCTGTTCGTCCTCGGCGGGCTGCAGGGCGCGGTCGGCTGGTTCATGGTCGCCTCCGGGTTTTCGCCGGACAGCACGGCGGTCGCCCCCGTGCGGCTGGTGCTGCACCTCAGCTTCGCCCTCGCCCTCTACGCCGCCCTGCTATGGATCGGCCTCGGTCTGATCCGCCCCATACCGGAACCGGCGCCGCCACGCCTTCGCGTCATCGCCCGAGCGATCGTCGGCGTCGTCGGCCTGACCATCATCGCCGGCGGCTTCGTCGCCGGGCTGAAGGCCGGCATGGTCTACAACACCTTCCCGCTGATGGACGGCCAAATCGTCCCACCCGGCTACGCCGACCTCGCGCCCTTCCGCCGCAATCTGGTCGAGAATCTCGCCGCCGTGCAGTTCAACCACCGCGTGCTGGCGACGCTGACGTTCGCGAGTATCATGATTGCCTCGCTGTTCTGGATGCCTCGATTGCCCGAAACAGGCGTGGCTCGGTCGTTGTTCGTGCTGGCACTCGCCGCCCTGGTGCAATATGCCCTGGGCATCACTACCTTGCTGTGGGCCGTCCCGGTCGGACTCGGCACCGCCCATCAGGTGGTCGCCGTGTTGGTCCTGACCGCCGCCATTGTCCTGCTGCACGCCGTCCGCCGTCCCCGGTGAGCCGGCCAGATTGAACTGGAGCCACGATGTCCGCTTCGCACACGGGTGACACCCCGCTCGCCGTCACCGACCGGCTGTTCTTCGACCGGCCCGATGCGGCGCTCGATCGCGATGCGGCCAGCCGCCTGCTCGGCCAGGCACTCAGCGATGCCGACGACGGCGAATTGTTCCTGGAATACCGCGAAAGCGGGTCGATCAGCCTGGATGACGGCCGCATCCGCAGCGCTGGCTTCGACACCTCCCTCGGCTTCGGCCTGCGCGCCGTCGCCGGCGAAGCGGCCGGCTACGCCCATGCCGGCGAGATCAGCGAAGAGGCCCTGAAGCGCGCCGTCGGCACAGTCTCGGCCGTCGCCGCTGGCCATTCCGGCATCGCCGCCGAGGCCCCGCGCGCCAGCAACGCCCGCCTCTACAGCGGCGCCAACCCCCTCTCCGGCGGCGACTTCGCCAAGCGCACCGGCCTGCTCGCCGAAATCGACACCTACGCCCGCGGCAAGGACAGCCGCGTCGTCCAGGTCATGGCCTCCATCTTCGGCGAATGGCAGGCGGTGCAGATCATGCGCGCCGACGGCGGCCGCGTGGCCGACCTCCGCCCCCTCATCCGCCTCAACGTCTCCGTTGTCGTCGAAAAGGACGGCCGCCGCGAAACCGGCAGCTACGGCACCGGCGGCCGCTTCGGCTACGAACACGTCACCAGCGAAACCATCTGGCGCGGCGCCGTCGACGAAGCCCTCCGCCAGGCGCTGGTGAACCTCGACAGCCGCCCCGCCCCCGCCGGCGAAATGCCCGTCGTGCTCGGCCCGGGCTGGCCCGGCATCCTCCTCCACGAAGCCATCGGCCACGGCCTCGAGGGCGACTTCAACCGCAAGAAAACCTCCGCCTTCTCCGGCCTGATGGACCAGCGTGTCGCCTCGCCCGGCGTCACCGTCGTCGACGACGGCACCCTCCCCGACCGCCGAGGCTCGCTCACCGTCGACGACGAAGGCACCCCCACCTCCCGCACCGTCCTCATCGAGGACGGCTACCTCCGCGGCTACCTGCAGGACCGCCTGAACGCTCGCCTCATGGGCGTCCGCCCCACCGGCAACGGCCGCCGCCAGTCCTACGCCCACGCGCCCATGCCGCGCATGACCAATACCATCATGCTCGGCGGTGCCCACACGCCGGAGGAAATGATCCGCTCGGTGAAAAAAGGCCTCTACGCCGTCAACTTCGGCGGCGGCCAGGTCGACATCACCTCCGGCAAATTCGTCTTCTCCGCCAGCGAAGCCTACATGATCGAAGACGGCCAAGTGACCTACCCCGTCAAAGGCGCCACCCTCATCGGCAATGGCCCTGACGCCCTCACCAAAGTCGATATGATCGGCAACGACCCCGGCCTCGATCCGGGCATCGGAACCTGCGGCAAGAACGGCCAAGGCGTGCCCGTCGGCGTGGGTCAGCCCACGCTGAAGCTGGGCGGCCTGACCGTCGGCGGCACGGCCGGGTAAGAGGGAGGCTCCGCCGGCCAAGGGCCGAGGGCCCTTGGAACCCATCACTGCTTGCGGCTGGATCGACGGCCTTGAGTCGCAATTCCGCGATCTCGCCGCTGAGAGTGGCGAAGCCAAATAACTGCACTACGACTGCACACCCGTCCGTCCAGTCGCTCGGCTCTATTGCCTGCGGCGCAAAGGAAGGCGTTCGCAGCTGAAGAACGACGATCCAGCTGCGTGAGTGGATGGGTTTCCAAAGGCCTCCAGGCCTTTGGCTGGCGGAGCCTTGCTTGCCTTCTCCACCCAATAATCCCCAGTCATCGCCACGTCGAATTCGAGAATGCGCACCCCACCAAGCGCGATCCCCGCATCACCGTCGGTCCAACGCCAATCCGCCTCGGGTGCGAGCCACCCTGAGGTAAGCCGAGGATCCTCGAGCGCGATCGACTGGCCGTCGAGACGGAGGTTCCCAAGGGCGACACCCAGGCGGCGGGTGTCGGTTTCGTCAGCGCGCATATGGGCGGGGATCCAATCGCGCGAGGTGATACGGAGCGACGGTGCGCCCCGGGGAATCTGAATGCGCCAGGTCTGACCGGAGCGTTCGGCGCGGAGTTCGGTTCCACCGGCGAAGAAGCGGAGGGCGGGGTCGTCCGAGATCATGTGCCCAAGAGTGATGGCGCGTTGGACCAGGTGGCGTTGCGCGGCGTCGCGGTGGGGTCCGTCGAGGTCGAGTGGCGCGCAGCCGCGGGCGGCCCAGATGCTGCGGGCGAAGTCGGGATGCAGCGCCAGGGCCGGACCGCCATTGGCGAAGGCGCTGCGGTTGCCGGTGTCGAGGTAGGACTCGCAGGGGAGGTTTTCGGCGAGCAGCACGGCGTGGTCGGCGAGTTCGACGTGCCAGTAGGTGACGGCGGCGACGCGCTCCTGGGTGATGGTGCGGCCATTGAGCAGCGTGCGGACGGGGATGAGGGTGCCGCCATGGAAGATCGCGTGGTCGGGGCTCAGGCGCAGGTCCCGGCTCGGCTGATTGGGGGCGAAGGCGTGGGCCCTGATGCGGATCGGCTGCACATCCCATGGCCGCGGGTGCCGCCCGCAGAGCGTATGCCGGTGGCCGAGCCAGACGACCGGGGCGGCGCTGCCGTCCGCGAGGAGCACGGTGTCGCCAATGCGCAGGCCCTCGACCGCGACCTGGCCGCGCGTGGTGGCAACGCGTGTGCCGTTGGCAAAGCAGGCGGGGATTTCGGTCAGGTTGTTGCTGGCGATGGAACCAGAGCCGGGCACGAGGGGGGCGATCGGCAGACGCACCGTGTTGTACGACATCTGGTTCAGGTAGGGCGTCGAGAGGCCGCGGTACTGCTCCATGATGGAGAAGGTCGCGGGGGTGCCAGAATCGCAGATGTTCGAGGAGATATTCGCCGCGCCGGCGCCGTCGAGCAGGATGTCGCCGGCTGAATTGAGCACGAATTCGTTGCCGGTTACGGTGTAGTTCACCCCTTGCAGGTCGAGCCCGTAGAGGCTGGCGTATTCGAAGCTGTTGCTGAACTGGCAGTAGCTGGCGAGCGGGTCCATCAGGACCGCGGGCGTCGTCGGCGAGGCGTTGAATTCGCAGGTGGAGAACGCCCAGGCGGCGGTGCCGATGCCGCCCGGGGTATTGGTGCTGACGACGGCGCCGCGGGGATCCGAGGTGAAGGAGCAGCCTGTTGCGGTACCGAAATGCTGGTCAACGATCTTCAGGCCGATATTCGGCCCGTTGGTGACGCAGTTCGTCATGAACACGCCTTCGCTCAGGCTGGTCGCGTTCAAGCCGCCCTGGACCAGGAAGCCGATCGAGCTCGATCCAGTGACGCCGGGGCCGACGATGACGTTGCTGAGCGAGGTCATGCCGGCGCGCATCAGCGCCACGCCGACGCCATTGGCCGCTGAATCGACGATGGTGACGTTGGCGATGGTGCTGGTCAGGGTATCGGTCAGGCTGATGCCCGTGGAGTAGCCGACGATATTGATGTTCGAGATGTTGGCGTTGGCTATGTACGACGTGACTGTCGTGCCGGACAGGCTGATCGCGGTGGTGCCCGAGAGCGAGGGGCTGCTGGTGGTGAAGCCGAGGTCGGAGATCTGCGCCAGCGTGGAGCCGACGCCGGTGAATCGGATGGCGGCGACGTTGTTGGCGGCGACCTCGATGGTGGAGAGCGTGCCACCGGCGCCATAGATCGAGAAGCGGCCACCGGGAACGTTCGAGAAATCGAGCGACTGGGTGATCTTGTAGGTGCCCTGCGGCAGATAGAGGGCGCGTCCGTTGGCATCCCCCATGGCATTGATGGCCGCCTGGAGAGCCGCGGTATCGTCGGTCACACCATCGCCGACCGCGCCGTAGTCGCGCACGTTGATATAGTCGCTAGTTCCGGCGGGCGGCGGCATGGCGGAGCGTCCTGTTCGGGGTGAGCGACGCGCCGTCGGGCGTGCCGTCCTGCCAGTAGGTGCCGGTCAGGGCGATGTCGAAACTGACCTCGCGGATCCCGGCCAGCGCAAATCCGGCGTCGCCGTCGGTCCAGCGCCAGTCGGGCTCCGTCGCGTGCCAGCCCGAGGAAAGTCTCGGATCGGAAAGCGCCACGTGGCGGCCGTCGAAACGGAGGTTGGCGATCGCGAGCCCGAGGCGGCGGGTGTCGGTCTCGTGGCTGCGCATGTGGGCCGGTATCCATGTGCGTGAGGCGAGGCGGAGGCTGGTGGAGTCGCGGGGGAGGCGGAACTGCCAGGTCTGGCCGGTGATGGTCGGGCGCAGCGCGCGGCGGCCGGCGCGCAGGCGGGGCGCGGCATCCCCGGTCAGGGCATGGCCAAGGGTGGCGGCGCGGCCTAGCAGGTAGGCGTGGGCGGCGTCGCGGAGAGGGCCATCAAGGCTGAGTTCGGCGCAGCCGCGCGCAATCCAGACGGCACGGGCGAAATCGGGATGCAGCGCGATCGCCGGGCCGCCATTGGCGAAGGCGGCGCGGTTGCCGGTGTCGAGAAAGCTTTCGCAGGGAAGATTCTCGGCGAGCAGGACCGCGTGCGCTGGCAGCTCGACATGCCAGTAGGTCACCTCGTCGACCGCTTCCTGGGAGATGGTGCGGCCGTTGACGAGGGCCCGGACGGGGATGAGGACCCCAGCATGGTAGATGGCGTGATCGGGGCTCAGCCGCAGGTCGCGCGCGGGGCGGCCTGGCGCGAAGGCGTCGGCTTGGACGCGGATGGGCTGCACGTCCCAGGGCCGCGGGTGCCGCCGGCAGCGCGTGCGGCGATGGCCGATCCAGATGACCGGTGCTGTACCGCCGGCGGCAAGGCGGACAGTGTCGCCCATGCGCAGATCCTCGACCGAGACGTCACCGCGCGTGGTCGCGATGCGCGTGCCGCTGGCGAAGCAGGCGTGGGTTTCGGTAATGAAGGTGTTGGCGCTGGCGTCCGTAGTGGCGAAGAACTGCACGTCCGACGGCTGCCCGGGCATAACGAAGTGGGCGAGCGAGAGGTTGCCATTGCCGACGTCGAGTGTGCCATTGGTGAAGTCCACCGTCGCGGCAGCGCCGATGAGCTCGATCGTGTCGCCCTCGGTAAAGCCTTGCATGACTGAGGTGCCGCTAACCTGGTCGAGGCGGAGCAGCGAGGACGCTGTGGTGAAACGGAAGAGCTGCGCGCCGTATGCCCCGGTGAGTTCGGCCGTGGCGGCATTGGACAGCTCGATCGCGCCGGTGCCGGTGGCGTTGCCGACGAAGTGACCGCCGGCGAGGTGGATCGTGCCGGTGTTGACCAGGGTGCCCCCCGCATCGTCGGTGATGGTGCCGCCGGTGCTGGAAAGGGTGCCGAGGTTGGTGAATGTGCCGAGGTTGTTGATCGACAGCGATCCGGTATTAGCGATGGTTGCGCTGGAGATGAAATCACCACGGCCGCCGAGAAAGCCGGTGCCGGCGTTGTACAGCGTCGCGCCGGCGCCAAGGGTCAGCGTGGTGGAGGATTGCAGGTCGCCAAGCAGGACGGTCGCGTTGTCCAGCGTCTCGGTGTCGAGAAAAATGATCTGGCCGTGCTGGTCCGGCAGCCATTGAATATGCAGCGTGCCGGTGAGATCGATCGTCGGGCGCTGGCCAGCGATGAGCGGCTCGAGGGTAAAGCCGTTGCTGATGCTCATCGGGCCGAGCGGCGCGAGCGGCCCTTGAAAGGTAACGGAGGTGAAGGCGACGGTGCTGCCGTAACCGTCGCCGGAGGGAATCTGGTTGGCGATGCGCAGGCCAGGGCCGTCGTTGCGCAGGATGCCGCCGGTAATGAAGCCGCTGAGCGTCAGGTTGGGAAAGGCGGAGGCGGCGAGGGTTGCCCCCGTATTGTCGAGCGAGCCACCAATGATGAGCGTGCCGCCGTTGAACGCGACGGTGCCGATGGCGGCCGTGACAGTGGGAGCAAAAAGGGTGAATTGCGAACCGGGCCCGAGGTCGATCACGCCGGTGTTGCTGAAGGCGCCGAAGCTGGGTTCGCCGAGATTGCCCGCGTTCATCACGGCATTGGCGGTGAGGGTGATGGTGCCGGCGTTGTGCAGGGTCAGCTCGTCGGCAAGGCCGGATTGCACAATCAGGTGTCCGGCCGGGTCGGTGATGTCGATGCCGACGATATCGGGATATGCGGGCGTGAGGACGCTGATGGTGCCGGCGGCGGCGACGATCGCGGAATCGTAGTCCCCGAGCAGACCGCCCGGAGTGTTGGCGGTTGGGAGGCCGGCCACCAACCAGAACAGCGGGCTGGTCCAGGCGCCCGATGCTGTGCTGCTCCAGGTGAACGTTGTCATGCCAGCTCTCCGTCGGGATCAGCGGCCTCGATCAAGACGGGCGAAGCGTAGCAGAGTATCCGGCAGGGCGGGACATCTTTCGCCCTGGAATGCGTGTGGCTTGCTTGTGACCCGCGCAACGGGGGGTTGCGAACCTATTTCACGCGATTACCGCACTATGTTAACATGAAATTTGTCTTGGGTCATGGACCGTAAGATGTCTGCCGAGGCCGCAAGGTAGCTCGGAAGACACGGCTACGGATATTGATCCGATCGCGTTTCGACTGACGTCAAGGGCGTCAGTTGGCAGTTGACTGCCGATTCTGGTCAACTCGGCGCGGTCCATCGGAATGAGGATTCGGCCTTCTCCACGTTAATAACTCGTGCATTGTTCGTTTTAACGACGTCTTAACGGCGTTAAAACGCGCGCACGCGATAGTACGTGAAACCTTCCTGCCACTCAACCGCAACGGGCAGTGCTTTGCAGCCCAATGTTTGAACTTGGAAGGGAAGACCCAATGAGCACGATCCAGCTGCCCACGACCGACGCCGGCAAGGTCGGTCTCGGCGCCGTCGCCCGCACGCTGCCGACCGCCGACGCCGGCAAGGTCCGTCTCGGCGCTGTCGCCCGGACCCTCCCCACCGCCGATGCCGGCAAGGTCCGCCTCGGCGCGGTTGCCCGCACGCTGCCGACCACCGACGCCGGCAAGGTCCGTCTCGGCGCTGTCGCCCGGACCCTCCCCACCGCCGATGCCGGCAAGGTCCGCCTCGGCGCGGTTGCCCG